>OAUM01000515.1_pt1 | contig 12721 bp, 10 predicted proteins | sample 1476281 | NCBI WGS metagenome assembly OAUM01 (sample SAMEA2580047, study PRJEB22360) | human gut metagenome | biome: human gut; feature: human-associated habitat; material: faeces | place: Denmark | collected 2008/2010
CGTATCCGTACGGCTACATTCTTGTATCTACGTATCTGCATCCGTGTATCCGTACGGATACGAAGATGCAGATACGTAGATACAAGGACGCGGATACGTAAGTGCAAGAGCGTAACCGTACGGGTACCCGCTTGTATCCGAGCAACAAAAAGCCGGTATCTGGGCGGGTACACGTGAGTACCTGCCCGGATACCGGCCCGCGGCTATCATCCTAGCCTATATCTCGTCCGGAGATTCCGAGTCGGAGCCGCCGGAGCCACCCGGTCGTCCTTCCGCCAGCTTGTCCACCCAAGCGAAAGTAGCCTTCTGAAGATCCGTCTTGAAAGCCTCGTCAGGCTGGAAGTTAAGGTTCACACTTTTGATATTCTTGGCGTTGACCTCCTCCTTGGTAGGTACCCCCAAACTGGAAAGCGTAACGCTGAAACTACCCCAGTTACCCAGTTTCACGCTCTCTCCTCCCAGCAGCCTGCGAAGCAAGATCTTACGAAGCTGGCGGATGGCCATCATCGCCTCGGAAGGGTTCAACGTAGTCTCGTCGGCGAGTTCCATCGCTACCTCGGTCTCGTCCGCTTGGGCGGTAGTTACTTGAGTTACATACCATTTCTTAGGCGCTTCCTTGTCCAAAGGGTTTATTCGTTGCACGGGTTTTACTAGTATTGCCATGATAAATAGATTTATAGGTCTCTCTTGGATGGAGGCCCTGATTATTAAATCTTCAAAGATAACAATAGAGTTCCACTCTCACAAGTTAAAACCGGATTACTATTCGCACTTTCTTGAAAAAACTATTTGTAAGCAAAACCTAGTAAACTCATAATAATTTGTTACTTTTGCGGTGGTTTTAAATAGGAACAACATAATTAATAAACATACCTATGGCAAAGATTACAAAAGAGGAGGCCCTTCGGTACCATGCCGAGGGCAAACCGGGTAAGATCGAGGTTATCCCGACAAAGCCTCATAGCACGCAAACGGATTTATCCCTAGCTTATTCGCCGGGCGTAGCCGAGCCGTGTCTGGAGATCGAGAAGAATCCGCTGGACGCGTACGAATATACGGCGAAAGGTAATTTGGTAGCCGTAATCTCCAACGGTACCGCCGTACTCGGGCTGGGCGATATCGGTCCCTTGGCCGGTAAGCCGGTGATGGAAGGCAAGGGATTGCTATTCAAGATATTCGCGGGTATCGACGTATTCGATATCGAGGTGAACGAGAAAGATCCGGAGAAGTTTATCCAGACCGTGAAGGCGATCTCGCCCACGTTCGGAGGAATCAACTTGGAGGATATCAAGGCACCGGAGTGTTTCGAGATCGAGACTCGCTTGAAGAACGAGCTGGATATCCCCGTCATGCACGATGACCAGCATGGTACGGCAATCATCTCCGGCGCCGGGCTGATCAACGCCTTGGAGATCGCCGGCAAGAAGATCGAGGACGTGAAGATCGTGGTGAACGGCGCCGGAGCCGCCTCTATCTCATGTACGAAACTGTACGTGATGCTGGGAGCGCGCAAGGAGAATATCGTCATGTGCGACAGCAAGGGCGTCATCTCTACCAGCCGCCCGGACTTGAACGCCGCCAAGCGGGAGTTCGCTACCGACCGTCCGATCAAGACCTTGCAAGAGGCCGTGGTGGGAGCCGACGTATTCTTGGGCCTCTCCGTGGCGAACGTATTGACCAAGGAGATGGTACGTAGCATGAACGCCGACCCGATCGTATTCGCCTTGGCGAACCCGAACCCGGAGATCTCCTACGCCGACGCGATGGCCTCGCGGGATGATATCATCTTCGCTACCGGACGTTCCGACTATCCGAACCAGATCAACAACGTGCTGGGATTCCCTTATATCTTCCGCGGCGCCTTGGATACGCACGCCAAGGCGATCAACGAGGAGATGAAGCGGGCCGCCGTCTACGCCATCGCCGACCTTGCCAAGGAGCCGGTTCCCGACGTGGTGAACGCCGCCTATAAGCTGAAACGAACCACTTTCGGACGCGACTATATCCTTCCGAAAGCGCTCGATCCCCGCTTGCTGACCCGTGTATCTTGCGCCGTGGCGAAAGCCGCTATCGACTCGGGCGTGTCTCGCAAGACGATCACCGACTGGGAGGGCTACGCCAACCATTTGCGTGAGATGATGGGGTACGATAATAAACTCTTGCGCTCGTTCACCGATATGGCGAAAGCGAACCCGAAACGGGTGGTATTCGCCGAGGCGAACCACGTGAATATGCTGAAAGCCGCCGCCGAGGCGAAAGCGGAAGGTATCTGTTTCCCGATCTTGCTGGGTAACGAGGAGCGTCTGGCCAAGATCGCCGCCGAGGAGAATATCTGTCTGGACGGTATCGAGATCGTCAACCTCCGCCACGACCGCGAGACGGAACGCCGCCACCGCTACGCCCGCATCCTTTCCGATAAGAAGGCGCGCGAGGGCGTGACCTACTCGGAGGCTTGCGAGAAGATGGTAGACCGTAACGCCTTTGGTATGATGATGGTGGCTACCGGCGACGCCGACGCTTTCGTGACGGGTGTATACAGCCGCTACTCGGAGGTTACCAAGATGGCGGAGCAGATCATCGGTATCCGCCCGAGCTACAAGCATTTCGGCGCCTTGAACATCCTGACGTGCAAGAAGGGTACGTTCTTTATGGCCGATACGTTGATCAACCGTCATCCGTCGGCCGAGGTATTGATCGATATCGCCCGCCTGACGCACGATGCCGTGAAGTTCTTCGCTCACGAGCCGGTGATAGCGATGTTGTCTTACTCGAACTTCGGTTCCGACAAGCAGGGTAGCCCGCTGAAGGTGCACGAGGCGATCGACTTCTTGCATAAGACATACCCAGACATGGTAGTAGACGGAGAGATGCAAGTGAACTTCGCCCTCGACAAGAAGCTGCGCGACGATATGTATCCGTTCAACAAGCTGAAAGGGCAAGACGTGAATACCTTGATCTTCCCGAACCTAAGCTCCGCCAACAGCGCATACAAGCTATTGGATACACTGGGTATCACCGAGACGATCGGCCCGATCCAGATGGGATTGAACAAACCGATCCACTTCACCGACGTAGAAAGCTCTACCCGCGATATCGTGAACCTGACTACCGTAGCTGTCGTAGACGCTATCGTTCAGGAGCAGATCGAGAAAGAAGGTTGATAGGGGAATACTGTCCCCAGTTGTAGAGACGGGGCGTGCCCCGTCTCTACAACTGGATATATCAATTCTGATAGCTTTCGATATTCGCTATTACCTTTTGCGACAATCGCTCCATACATTGCTCCGAGTGGCCGGAGACTTTCGGGGTATATATGACATTATCGAACTGCGTCAAGGTATCCGCATAATTCCCGATACCCACCTCATCGCATAAGAAGAAATTCCGTTTATGGGCGCTAAGCCAACGTTGTAAATCCGGGACACGGAAAGTCGGCCCTACCGACGTATTGATCAATATCTTCAGATTACCGAACAAACGAAACTCATCCGCCCCCAGAAGAATCGTATTACGAGGCAAGCAAGTACATAAAATATCCACCTCCGGCAGCAACTCCCGCAAAGGCAGGTAAGCGATACCGGCGGCCTCGGCATCCGGCTTACGGGTACGGCTGAAATAATAGACCTCAGCCCCCAAGAAACGAAGAACGTCAGCGATCATTCTCCCGGTGCGGCCCAATCCCACGATGCCTACTTTTTGCCCGCCCAGCTCATACGCCTTATGTCTCCACTGTTTCCCGCCGAAACCATGCAACAAACGGACCAGCTCGCTAATGACATACTCCACGACTCCCTCATCGCCATAGTCGCGGATGCCCAAGACCGTTATCCCCCGCTCACGTGCGGCGGCTATATCCACATTCGCGCTAGACTCGCTATAGAGGGTACAGCACATCCCGATGTATTTGATATTCGGGCAAGCCTCGATCACGTTCCTCCGGATCTGTGTATTATAAGAGACGAGTACGCAATCTGCGTCCCCGATCCGGTTCACAATCTCCTCATCCGTTTCCGGAATGCCGGTATAAAAAACAACCTCTTTTCCAAGCTCCTTCAAACGCTCCACTCCCCATGTATTCAATCCGGTAGAATCTACCACTACAATTTTCTCAAACATATCTTACTTTATTAACTACCATCTTCAATTAATTATCCCTCTCACAAAGCTATAAATAAAATAGCCGCAAAGAGCGACTTTCAGCACGACACTCAATAAAAAACCAGCGAACGCCCCGAAACCAGCCTTCAACGCATCTCCGGACGCCTTGCCTCCCAAAAGTTCTCCAACGAAAGCCCCCACGAATGGACCCAGCAAGATCCCCCAAGGCGGAAACACGAATATGCCGGCCACGGTTCCCACGGCACATCCCCAATTTCCCCACTTGGACCCTCCGCTATACTTAGTCCCCAGCATGGGCGTAACATAGTCCATCGCCTGTGCCAACACGACCAGCAATCCCCACACGACCAACTCCGTAACCGTAAATTCCGCATAACCCGTAAAATGCAGCAGCCACAAAGCCAAATACGCCACCGGCGGCCCCCGCCAGACCGGCAAGAAAATTGGTGAAAATCCCACCAACAAACAGATAACGCCTAGTATAACCAATAAGATATCCATACAATCACTATTTACAATAATCCTTTATTTCACCAATTCTCCTTATTAATCAAATTCACCACGACTTTCACCATCATATCTTTTTCCTCCGTCCGGCTTTCCGCTATCATCAAGGTTAAAGCGACCAATGTATTATCAGCGATACGTTTCGTCCCATCCGGATTATATAAGATTCCATTATTATCGAGAAACCACAAGAAAAGCGTTGCGGCTATACGCTTATTACCATCGCTGAACGAATGATTTTTTGTAACCAGATAAAGAAGCATAGCCGCTTTTTCCTCTACCGAGGGATAAAGATCCTCCCCACCAAAAGTTTGGTAAATCTGTCCGATAGAGCTTTTGAAAGAGCCGTCTTTCTCGTTTCCGAATAAATTACTTCCACCAAATTTACTTTTCAATCCTTGGATAGCCAACATCGCATTTTCATAGGTAGCCTTAAACCGTTGCTCATTTGTCGTCGAATGAATATCCAATTGCTGATAGTCATACTTATCCAGTGTATCTAAGGCATAGGTATAGTCTACAACTACATCTAGTAACGTACGGCTTTCATCCGAGGAAAGAACCTCCTGACCCTTAACTGTACGACCGAGGACTTGTACAAGCAGCTTCAGTTCGTCGTATTTTTGTTGGGTCAGTTGTTTATTGACAGCGTAGCCTTTGACAAGGTATTCTTTTAGGATTTTATTCGCCCAGATACGGAATTGCGTACCACGCTTAGACTTGACACGATAGCCGACTGAGATAATGACATCAAGACTATAAACCCCAGTAGGCTTGTATTTGGAAAAAGTATTATGCAAAATTTGCATATTACTCATTTCCTCAAGTTCTCCTTCTTTAAAAACATTTCTGATATGCCGAGCTATTACCGATTGATCCTTTTGAAAAAGCTCCGCCATCTGCGCTTGCGTAAGCCATACTGTATCATTCTCCAATTTCACGTCAATTGAAGTCTCACCATCGGCTGTCCGATAAATAACGATCTTGCCATTTTCCATACGTTTCAGTTTTTAGGATATATAAATAGACAAAGATACAAACATTTCCCACCCTTAACTGTTTTGCTAAAAGCTAAATCTAAACATATATATTTATGCACAAACATTTACGCCTGACATGTTATGCTTTGTTGTGCTTGCTGGTGCCGATCGGGGTAATGGCGCAGACAGAGCATACGTATTTAGACCGTGCCCTACCCGGATCATGGTCTGAGGAAGGAAGTGATTTCCAGCAGACACTTCCCGTAGAAGATAATTGGTGGAGAAATTTTAAGGACCCGTTACTGGACTCGCTGATAGAAGTAGCCGTGAAACAAAACTATTCCGTGCGAATGGCGATGGACAGGATCGCCATGGCGAAAGCCAACCTGCGGTCGGCACAAGGAAGCTACTCGCCCACCCTAGAGCTTTCCGCCGGATGGACACGGCAACAAAGTAGCGGCAATATCAATCAGGTACCCAAGGCGATCACCCAATATTCCAGCGCTACCGTAGATATGAACTGGGAGGTGGACGTATTCGGGAGTATCCGGAACCGGGTGAAAGCGGAGAAAGAGAATTTCGCCGCCTCGAAAGAGGAATACAACGCCGCCATGGTCTCCCTTTGCGCTCAAGTAGCCTCCTCCTATATCAATATGAGGGAACTGCAACAAGAGGTAAAGGTAGCGCAACAGAACTGCCGCTCCCAACAGACGGTCGTACAGATCACCCAGAAACGGTATGAGACCGGGCTAGTCTCCAAACTGGACGTAGCGCAGGCGCAATCCGTATACTACAGCACGAAAGCCTCCCTACCGATGCTGGAGGCCGGTATCATCCAATACGCGAACTCCTTGGCGATCTTGCTAGGCCTGTACCCTTCCGATCTGCAAAAGATCATGGAGACAGAGGCCTCCTTGCCGGAATATATCGAGCCGGTCGGTGTAGGGCTACCGGCAAACCTGTTGCTACGCCGTCCGGATGTACGTGCGGCAGAACGGCAGGTCAATGCGCTTGCCGCCTCGCTCGGGGCCTCTAAGTCCGATTGGTGGCCGAAAGTATTCGTGAAAGGTTCGATCGGTTTCGCCTCCCACGACTTCGACAAGCTGGCGAATCATAATAGCTTGACCTATGAGATCGCCCCTACCCTTACGTGGAACTTCTTCCAAGGCACCCAGAAGATACAGGCTACCCGGTTGGCGAAAGCCCAGTTGGACGAGTCGATCCGGCAATTCAACCAGACCGTGCTTACCTCCGTACAGGAAGTGGATAACGCCATGAGCTCGTACAAGAACTCGATCAAGCAGATCGTAGCCCTCCGGGAAGTGGTAAACCAAGGAAAACAGACCTTGGATCTTTCCCTTGACCTCTATAAGCAGGGCCTTACGCCTTTCCAAAACGTACTGGACGCGCAACGCTCCCTCCTCACCTACCAGAACCAATTGACACAGGCTCAAGGTAGCTCACTACTGAACTTGATACAGCTTTATCAGTCATTGGGTGGAGGATGGAATCCTATGTAGGCCGTTCGATCCGATCGAACAAAAGCCCACTCAAACAATTAATATAAATAATCATTAAAGACAAAAGATATGAAGACATTTGTTTACATAGGGATTATCGGAGCCTCCGCCTTATTACTGGCGTCTTGCAAGGGGAAAAGCAAGCCGATGGAAACGCCCGTGCCCTCCATAAGCGTATCCACGCCGATCGTGAGGGACATTACCTTGACGAAAGAATACCCCGGATACCTTAGTTCACAACTGAAAGTAGACTTGGTAGCCCGTGTCAACGGATACTTGCGTACCTCTTACCTCAAGGCCGGAAGCCGGGTGAAGAAGGGCGATCTTATCTTCGTGATCGAACCGGACACCTATCAAGATAACGTCACCCAAGCCGAGGCTTCCGTAAAGACCTCCAAAGCCCAGCTGGAATATGCACGCAGCAACTACGAGCGTATGAAGGAGGCGGCTAAGAGCGGCGCCGTAAGCCAGATACAAGTGATCCAAGCGGAGGCTACCGTATCGGAGTCTGAGGCTGCCGTGAAGAATGCCGAGGCGGAGTTGAATACCGCACGGACCAACTTGAGCTATTGCTATATCCGTGCGCCTTTCGACGGTGCGGTTACCCGGGCCAGCTACGATATAGGTAATTACATCAACGGAGCCGTCCAGCCGGTTACCTTGGCCACCTTATACAAGGACGACTTGATGTTCGCCAATTTCAATATCGAGGATAACCAGTTCATGAAGATGATGCTGGAAGCCGCCCGCAACGATAGCACCGTGAAACTTCCGACCGAGATCCTCGTCAGCATAGGCAAGGATGGCGGCAATGCGTATACGGGCCGGCTGGATTATCTATCCCCAAATATCGACCTATCGACCGGTACCCTGAACGTACGTGCCAATCTGGATAACCCGAAGCATGTATTGAAGAGTGGCTTATACGTCACCATCACCCTGCCGTATGCCGAGCAGCCGGATGCGGTCTTGGTTCGCGACGCCTCGATCGGTACCGACCAATTAGGGAAGTACCTTTATATCGTGAACGACTCCAATGTCGTACGATACCGTCCTATCGAAGTGGGACAACTGGTAGACGATACGCTTCGCCAAGTGACTGCCGGTATCGGCCCCAAAGATCCCTATGTCACCTCCGCCCTGCTTAAGGTACGGGATGGCATGACTATCAAACCTATAAAATAAGCAAGCTATGGTAAAGTTCTTTATTAACAGACCGATATTCGCCACCGTACTTGCTCTGATCATCGTCGTGGCGGGTTTGGTCACCCTCAATATATTACCGATCGCCCAGTATCCGGAGATCACGCCGCCTACCGTACAGGTATCCGCCGTTTATCCCGGGGCGGACGCACAGACGGTAGCGCAAACCGTAGGTTTACCGATCGAGCAACAGGTAAACGGCGTGGACGGTATGCTTTACATGAGTTCAAACTCCTCCAGTTCGGGGGCTTACTCCCTAACGATCACCTTCGCCGTGGGAACGGATATCGACATGGCGACCGTCATGGTGCAAAACCGGGTGAGTATCGCCCAGAGCAGCTTGCCGGAACCCGTGATCGTACAAGGTATCACCACCCGCAAGCAATCCTCCAATATCGTGATGATGCTTACCCTAAGTTCCAAGGATTCCATTTACGACGGGTTGTATTTAAGTAATTACGCCACCTTAAATATGATAGACCAGCTAACCCGCCTGCCGGGTGTAGGCTCGGTACAGGTAATGGGAGCCGGAAACTATAGCATGCGTATCTGGCTAGACCCGGAGGCGATGCGTATCCGTAACTTGACGCCGGACATGGTCTATCAAGCCATATCCACGCAAAACGCCCAAGTATCCGCCGGTTACGTAGGCCAACCGATTCTACGGGCGGATAACCCCTATCAATATACCTTGACCGTGAAAGGACGGTTGACGACACCGGATGAGTTCGGCAATATTGTCCTTAAGACCGGGCAAGGTGGCAAGATCCTGCGATTGAAGGATATCGCCCGCATAGAGTTGGGTAGCTCCTCTTACAACGTGGTCTCTAAATTAAGCGGACAGCCGACTGCTGCGATAGCGATCTACCAGTTGCCGGGCTCCAACTCCTTGGATGTATCGAAGGTGGTAAAGGCCAAGATGAAAGAATTAGGCAGTTCCTTACCCGAAGGCGTGGAATACAAAGTGACCTTGGATACGACCGAGGTGATCGACGCCTCCATCCATGAGGTGCTTATCACGTTCTTGGAGACAACCTTGCTGGTAGTCTTGGTTATCTTCTTATTCTTACAGAATTTCCGGGCGGTAGTCATCCCGTTCATTACGATTCCGGTCTCATTGATCGGTACGCTGGCGGTCATGGCGGCTTTAGGCTTCTCCATTAATACGTTGACCTTATTCGGCTTGATTCTGGCGATAGCGGTGGTGGTAGACGACGCCATCGTGGTGGTAGAGAACTCCACCCGGCTCCTCGATACCGGGAAATATACGGCCCACGAGGCGGTATCGAAGGCCATGGATGAGATCGTAGGGCCTATCGTGGGCGTGGTATTGGTATTATTGGCGGTATTTATCCCGACAACGTTTATCAGCGGTATCTCCGGGCAGCTCTATAAGCAATTCGCCTTGACAATCGCCGCCGCTACCGTATTAAGCGGATTTAACTCGCTTACGCTTACGCCCTCGCTTTGCGCCCTTTTCTTGGAGAAGAATACGGAAGAACCGAAATTCTTCCTCTTCAAAGGATTCAATAAGGTATACGGAAAGACTCAGAAGATGTACGACTCGATCGTGGAGCGGATGCTGAAACGACCGGGAGCGGCGATGATCGTTTACGGTATCATCACGGCGGTAGCGGTTATCTTGTTTATGCGTTGGCCGACAACCTTTATACCCGAAGAGGATGACGGCTATTTCCTAATCGTATCCCAATTACCCCCGGCGGCGAGCTTGAACCGGACGGAGGCGGTCACCAAGCAGATCGACGAGATCCTAAAGACATACCCCGAGGTGAAATCATTCATCAGCGTTAGCGGATTCTCCGTGATGGGTGGAGGGGAGCAATCCAATACGGCCACCTTCTTCGTGATCCTAAAGAACTGGAACGAACGTAAAGGTAAGGAGCATACGGCAGAGGCCGTGACCAACCGTTTCAACCGGGAGGCATCGGCTATCCAAGAAGCGCAGGTATTCGGTATGGTACCGCCAGCTATCCCGGGGTTGGGCGCTTCGGGCGGCTTGCAACTGCAATTGGAGGATCGTAAGAACCTAGGTCCGACGGAGATGCAGCATGCCGTGGAGACATTGCTGGCCAGCTACCGCTCGAAACCGCAATTGCTGAACCTTTCTTGTATGTATCAGGCCAATACCCCGCAGTATCTACTGAAGATAGACCGGGATAAGGTGCAGATGCTCGGTCTTCAGTTGAATCAAGTATTCTCCACGCTCAGCTATTATATGGGAGCGGCGTACGTGAACGATTTCGTGGAGTTCGGACGTATTTACCAAGTTAAGATCGAGGCGAACGGAGAGGCGCAGAAAGTGATCGATGATGTACTCCGTTTGAGTCTGGCGAATAGTAAAGGAGAGATGGTACCCTTCTCCTCTTTTATCGAATTAGACGAGCAATTGGGATTAGACCAGATCAACCTATATAATATGTATTCATCGGCGGCTATTACTTGTATCGCCAACCCGAAATATAGTTCCGGAGAAGCGATCCTAGCGATGGAGGAGCTGATACAGGAACAATTAGGTGATAATTTTGGATATGAATGGACCTCGGTCGCTTATCAAGAGACGAAAGCAGGATCTACGACGGTGATTATTTTCGCCATGGCGTTGCTAGTCGCTTTCTTGGTTCTCTCGGCTCAATATGAGAGCTGGACAAGTCCGTTGGCGGCTATCATGGGTTTGCCGATCGCCTTGTTGGGAGCTATTATCGGCTGCTGGGTGATGGGGGTTCCGGTAAGCGTATATACCCAGATCGGTATTATCTTATTGATCGCCTTGTCCGCCAAGAATGGTATCTTGATCGTAGAGTTCGCCCGGGATTTCCGAAAGGAAGGTAATCCGATACGGGATTCCGCCTTGGAAGCCGGACACGTTCGTTTACGTCCGATCCTGATGACCTCGTTCGCCTTTGTATTGGGTGTCATGCCTTTGCTTTTCGCTACCGGAGCGGGAGCGGCCAGCCGTATATCCTTAGGTGCGGCGGTAGTATTCGGTATGGCTATCAATACGATATTCGCCACGATGTTCATCCCTAACTTCTATGAACTGATGCAGACCATCCAAGAGAAATGGCTGGATAAAGGAAAGAAGACGGATGATACGCCTAAACAATAGAAAGTTTCCAATCCTCTAATGAGGCAAAAAGAGAATAGCCATGGGTTTAGCCATGGCTATTCTTTTTTACTCCCTTCGGATACATTATTATATATTCTATGATTGGAATTAGGCGATTCCCAACAACTCTACCTCAAATATTAATGTGGAGAAAGCAGGGATCGGACCCGAGGCACGATTACCATAACCAAAATTGTAAGGGATATAGATTATCCATCTATCCCCTACCCGCATTTCTTGAAGAGCCAATTGCCAGCCTTCAATCACTTGGTTCAAGCGAAAGGCTTCCGGGCAACCCCGTTTCCATGAGTTATCAAATTCCCTTCCGTTAATCAACGTTCCTTTATAATGTACGGAAACTACGCTTTCCCGATTAGGAGAGACTTTGCCTGTACCCGCTTGTATTACCTTATATAATATACCACACGGTAATGTCCGGATTCCCTCTTCCGAAGCGATCTCGTCCAAATACAATAGATTCTTCTCTTTGTACTCCTCTTTTCTACTCATATATATTACATTATCTTACATTTAGCTCCGCAAATGTAGCAAATAGAAATAGAAACGCAATGGCATGGTAACACAATAGACATGCCAAACGTTCAAATACTATCATTATATGAATCTGATTCCCGCTTTTTTTATCATAGATCAAGAAAACATAGGAATCCGCAAAAAACATGCTATAAAACATACCACGTATGGAATAACGCCGTATATTTGTGTCGTAAAACATAATTGTAAAGCAAATATGGTAAAGAGATTGTTTAAACGTTACATCGATTTGCTAGGGTTTCAACCTTGGACAATTTGGGTTTACCGCATGTGGTAAACCTCACGATGAAAAAGAGGAAGGTTTAGGTTAAGGTTATCAGAAGTCCGGGATTAGGTTAGTAATAGGTTAAAAGGTTAAAGGTTTAGGTTTTCAATTCATTCGTTACTCGGACTTCAAAAGTTATGTGAGATTTAGAACGTGTCGAAAGGCACAGATTTATTAATTAAAAAGAAAATGAGCTATGAAAAGTTTTATTAGACATTTTTTGGATAGCTGCTTGAGATCACTCGCTGCTATCGGTCAGTCGGAGTTAACGAAATGGGGTTACAATAAATAAGTAACACCCCATTTTACCGGGAAGGTGAACATTTGATTTTTTCAAACCATACCGCGGTTGCTTGGCATCTTACCAGACAACCGCTTTTTTGTATCCATACCTTTTAAACAAGGTATCTTAGTTTCATAGAGAAAGTATCCTAAGTTCATTGGC
>OAUM01000520.1_pt1 | contig 12574 bp, 9 predicted proteins | sample 1476281 | NCBI WGS metagenome assembly OAUM01 (sample SAMEA2580047, study PRJEB22360) | human gut metagenome | biome: human gut; feature: human-associated habitat; material: faeces | place: Denmark | collected 2008/2010
GCGTCCACGCGGAAACACGTTCCACCCAATTCAGCCCTCGCGAATTGGATGTATTTGCAAGTTCTACGGATTTCAGTTTCAATGATTTGAGCAAATCATGCAGATTGGGTGCGGTGATGCGCAAATGTTGCAGGGCATTCGAACGATGATCGCGACCGGCCGGTTGGTTGGTTTCCTTCGTTTGCTCCGATGGCTGATCTGGGATTCGCGCCGATATGTTGACGACTGTGTGAGGTGCGATTGCTTCGTCGGATAGTTTCGCTTTGCTGGATATGGCAGTTGTGTTGCACGATTCGGACTGTTCCGAGGCATACTGTTCGCCGGTTTCTTCTGTCACCTGTTCTTTACCGCCGTAAGGCAGGGTGGCCATGACTTCGAAGCCTCCGCCGAGTTTAGGGCCAGCCTGCAACGAGCCTCCGGCCGATTCGATGCGTTCTTTCATGCCCAGCAGGCCGTAACCTGGCGTATGCCCGTCGATATTGGCCGCCGCGCCATGACCATTGTCGGTGATGGTCAAAGTGAGCAAACCGTTGTTCCATGACTCTTTAATGTGCACATCGACGTGCGGCCCCGCATACTTGCGGATATTCGTCAGTGCCTCCTGCACTACATGGTAGGAAGCTATCGAGGCTTGTTCGCCGAGTTGTTCCGGGCTGGCGGTGCCGGTGATATTCCGTCGGATTCGAATGTCGGGGGAGACGTTTTGCGCTTGTTCCACAAGATTGCCGATATCGTTATAATCGGCGTGCGGTGAACCCCCGAATACTCCCAGAAGACGTTGCATGTCATGCAGTGCGCGTTCCGATTCGTGTCGAATCGTCTCCATGGTGTTTCTAGCCACCGCGGGATCATGCGTGCCTGCATAGCGGCCGCCATCAGACTGCACGATGATGATTGACAGGGTGTGCGCCACCACATCGTGCATGTCACGTGCGATGCGTGCGCGTTCCGCCAACGCGGCGATATCGCGTTCATCCTGGTCTCGCGCGGCGATTGCCTCATTGCGTTCCCGCATCATGCGAATGGTTGCCAGACGGGCACGCTGCCAGAACGCTACAATGACGGTGGAAATGATACATACTTCGAAAATCGGCGTCAGCACCAGCATGGAATGCGCCACCATGTCGGCGACTTCCGATATGGATGTTCCTGTGTAGATGGAACCGAGAGTGTCTTCCGTGACCATAACGCCATTTGGATTTGAGTCATTCCAGCTGCTCCATGTATGCACTTTGCCTCCGGTGAGCAGTGGTCCATTGGTCATGGTCCATGCCGCCAGCGCCGAAGCCAGAAGACCGATGGTCAACGCCAGAATAATGAAGGCTTTCGTGTTTTTGGGATTGCCGTAGACGATCACTGAATACAGCATGAACAATGCCAGAATATCGGCACCCAACAGGCAAGGGCCGAATATGAGATGCGCCAAGGTCAATGCCACGCAGAGCAACGCTCCGGTCTGTGGCCACCATCGACGGATTAGCAGCGGAATAAGCATTGCCGCTTCCCATGTCATCTGCGTGGAAGGCTTAAGGTCAAACAGCAATCCCGGATTATAGGTGATGCCGCCGGTCACGCCGAACAGCAGAACACCTATAACAAGCGTGATGATGAGATCGCCTGCGAAAACATGGCCATGCATCCATGACAAGAGACGCTGCTTGAGATTCGACATATGCTCCACCCTAGCGCCAGATATGCTGTGACGCCATCATGCGCAGGAATGAAATAGCGGTAAGGTAAAGCCGCTTTTGTGAGGTAAGGTTGTCTCCGCATGTGGGTGGGATGGAAGCCATCAAAAAGTCACTACTCGCATTGAATATGCCGATGACGCCAAAGGAAAGGTGAATGCATGACGTTGCTGAGCGAATACTACGTGCCCGGATTGCATATTGAGGATCGTTCCATCAAGGTGCCGTTGGATTGGACGGGCCACGAGCCCGGTCATGGGTTCGATGGCGAATCGATCAGCCTGTTCTACCGTGTGGTCACCGCTCCCGAACATGTGCATGATGATCTGCCGCTGCTCGTGTTCCTGCAGGGTGGTCCCGGTGGTTCCGGTCCGCGTCCGCTCGGTCCAAGTTCCGATGGTTGGATTGAGGAGGCTATCAAGCATTTCCGCGTGGTGTTGCCGGATCAACGTGGTACTGGGCGTTCGTCTCGTGTCGATACGCATGTGATTGAGGGCATGGATGGCGACGGCAAGGCCGGTGCCGCGTTTTTGAAGCGTTTCCTCGCCGATTCGATCGTTCGTGACTTCGAGCATCTGCGTCGTACCGAATTCGGGGGCGCACGTTGGGTCACGCTTGGCCAAAGCTATGGCGGATTCCTGACGTTGACGTATCTTTCGCTGTTCCCGCAAGGAGTTATCGCCAGTTTCACCACGGGCGGCATTCCTCATGTTCCCGCCGATGCGACCGACGTGTACCGTCATACATTCCCGCGCATGGCGGCAAAGACGAAGCAGTTCTACGAGCGTTACCCGATCGATATCGAACGTGCCGCGGCCGTCGCCGACATTCTGCAATCGCGCAAGGTCACATTGCCGAACGGCGATCCGCTCACGGTGGAACGCTTCCAATGCTTGGGATCCGATTTCGGCATGAAGCCGAGTTTCGAACGCGTGCATTGGATTCTTGACCAGGCATTCCTTGACGGCGACGGGTCGGCCTCGACCTCGGCGGAACTGTCTGACGAATTCCTGTCTTCCGTGATGGATGCGACTTCATCTCGCCCGCTGTATTGGCCGTTGCAGGAGTTCATCTACGCCAACGGTGAGCTGGAAGCGCCGATTTGCTGGGCCGCACAGCGCGTGCGCGGCGAGCATCCGGAATTCGCGGGTGACATTCGTCCGCTTAATTTCACCGGCGAGGCCATGTTCCCGTGGATGTTCGAGCAGGAACGTGCGTTGCGTCCGTTCAAACCAGCCATGGACGTGCTTATGAAAGACACGCATTTCGGCACGATCTACGATGCCGACCAGTTGGCGCGCAATGAGGTTCCGCTGCAGGCTGCCGTCTATTTTGACGACATGTACGTCGACTCCGGTCTGCAATTCGATACGCTGTCCCGTGTGGGACGATCGCACTATTGGACCACCAACGAATTCGAGCACGACGGCGTACATGGTTCCGTGGTGTTCAAGCACCTGTTCGACGAGGCGTTGAACAGGGGAGACCTGGAAGAACTGTTCTGACATTCCCGAAATTCTCCGAAACCATCGCATCCAAAACAATTACGTCCATTAGAAAAGACGACAAGGAGGACACCATGTCCAATCCAACCATCGGATTCATCGGATACGGCAATATGGCGCAGGCCATCGCCGAAGGACTCGTCGCAGCCGGCGCCGTCGACGGTGCCGACATCGTGGCTTGCGCCGCGCATTACGACAAGCTGGAAAAGACCACGATGAAAGTGGGTGCAAAGCCATTGCACAACGCGGCCGAAGTCGTCGCAGCGTCCGACATGGTCGTCATCGCCATCAAACCGTACCAAATCGAAAGTGTCATCAAGCCAGTCATCGGCGCGATTGCCGACGAAGACAAATTCGTCGTATCCATCGCGGCGGGCTGGGATCTTGACAAATACCGAGACTTGTTCGGCGCCGATTTCAACGCGGCGCATATCCAATGCACCATTCCGAACACGCCGATGGCCGTCGGCAAGGGGGTACTCGTCACCGAAGCCGACAACACGCTGACCGACACGCAAGCCGAAGTGTTCGAGCGGCTGTTCTCATCGATCAGCCTCATCGAACGCGTTGATTCCGCGCATATGGGCATTGGCATGTGCATCGCAGGCTGCGCACCGGCATTCACCGACATGTACATCGAGGCGCTTGGCGATGCTGGCGTGAAGTATGGTTTGCAACGCGCCACCGCCTACCGTCTGGCGGCGAAGATGGTGGAGGGCGTGGGTGCTCTGTATCTGGCGAACGAAACCCATCCCGGTGCGATGAAGGATGCCGTCTGCTCGCCGGGAGGCACCACCATCAAGGGTGTGGCCTCATTGGAGGAGAGCGCGTTCCGCGGTGCCGTGATCAAAGCCGTCGACGCCATCGAAGCCTGATACTAAGCTAGGGAATCATGTCTCTTACTATTGGAATCGTCGGATTGCCGAACGTCGGCAAGTCCACTATGTTCAACGCATTGACCCGCAACAACGTGCTGGCGGAAAACTATCCATTCGCCACCATCGAACCGAACACCGGCATCGTGCCGTTGCCGGACAAGCGCCTGCCGGTGCTCGCCAAGCTGGTTCACACCGAGAAGATCGTGCCGGCAACCGTCACCTTCGTGGACATCGCAGGCATCGTCAAGGGCGCCTCCGAAGGCGAAGGCCTAGGCAACAAGTTCCTCGCCAACATCCGTGAGGCCGATGCGATCTGCGAGGTCGTGCGCGCCTTCGAAGACGACGACATCGTCCACGTCAACGGCAAGGTCGATCCGGCCGACGACATCGACACCATCAACACCGAGCTCATCCTCGCCGACCTGCAGACCATCGAAAACGCGCTGCCCAAGCTGGAGAAGGATCTGCGCGGCAAGAAGATCGAGCCGGCCTACATGGACGCAGTCAAGCAGGCAAAGACCATCCTTGAAGCCGGCGAGACGCTCGACAAGGCCGCACGCGAAGGCCGCTTCGACAAGGATTCCGTCTACGACCTGCATCTGATGACCGCCAAGCCGTTCATCTACGTGTTCAACGTGGACGACAACGAGCTGGCCAACAAGGACCTGCAGGCTAAGCTTGCCGCATCCGTGGCCCCGGCTCCGGCCGTGTTCCTCAACGCTCAGTTCGAGGCGGACTTGACCGAGCTCGACGAGGCGGATGCCCGCGAAATGCTCGAGGACGCGGGCTTAAGCGAATCCGGCCTTGACCAGTTGGCCCGCGTCGGCTTCGACATCCTCGGACTGCAGACCTTCCTGACTGCAGGCGTCAAGGAGGTGCGCGCTTGGCAGATCCACAAGGGCTGGACCGCCCCGCAGGCCGCCGGCGTGATTCACACCGACTTCGAAAAGGGCTTCATCAAGGCCGACATCGTCTCCTACGACGATTTCGTGGCCGCCGACGGCTCCATGGCCAAGATTAAGGAGGAAGGCAAGCTCCGTCAGGAAGGCCGCGACTACGTCATGGCCGACGGAGATATTGTGGAGTTCAAGTTCAACGTTTCCAAGTAGGGTGCGAACACCCTAGAAAACGGCGTGATTCCAAGGGTTCCGGGGTGTTGGAACTGTGGAATCGCGCCGTTTTTCGATTCACGGAAAACCGCCGTTTTACGCACGTCTTCCGCCGTTTTACGCGGCGATAGAGTGTAAATAGAGTGTAATTCGCAAAGCGCGGAGGACACTCGCCGCAACGACTCCCGCCATGTGCGTGGACGCTCATTGAGTGCTCTCGGACACAAGGAGAACACCATGACGGCGAAGACCACACGGAAGACGGGCGGACGTTCACGGCGCACGAAGGGCGCGGACGGCATCATCCACCGCGCGGATGGACGATGGGAGTTCCGCCGCGAGATCGGCCGGGACCCCGCCACCGGCAAACGACGGTTCATAGCGGCGAGCGGCCGCACCAAGGCCGATGCCCGCGAACGGTTCGGCACGAAGGTCGCCGAGATGGAACGCACCGGCCTGCTGCCCGGCGCCAAGAGCCCGTACCTGAAGGATTACGCGGAGCGGTGGCTGGAGGAATACCGGCTCAACGTCAAGCCCACCACGTACCGCACCCGCGCCGGCAGGATTCATGCGTGCATGGAGGTCATCGGCTGTATCCGCCTCACCGAGCTGACCCCTGACCATATCCGCCAATGCATGCGCGTGCTTTCCAAACGGCTCGCGCCCTCCACGCTCAAGGACCATTTCGTGAGCCTGAAGATGATGCTCGACCAGGCGGAACTCGAGGAGCTCATCCCCGTGGATCCGTGCCGCAGGGTCAAGCCGCCAAGGGTGGAGCCCACCGAGACCAGGATCCTCTCGCCAGACCAGCCGAAGCAGCTGATCGAGGCCGTGCCCAACCGGGGAGCGAAACGACGCGGACCGGCCCTGACCGTGGACGTTGACGAATCCTGGATGCTGCTGTTCGAACTCGCGTTCGCGGCCGGCATGAGGGAAGGCGAACGCTACGCGCTCATGCCCTACGAGCTCGAACAACGCGACGGCGTGCCCGGCATCAACGTGCAGCAGCAGATCCAGCAATACGGCAAACCGGAGGACGCCGTGATACCCGCCTGGCTCAAAGCCGAGCACCTGTACGGTATCCTGTGGCTCACCACACCCAAAACCCACGCCGCCCACCGGTTCGTACCCATATCCACGAGCCTGTGGCAACGATTGTGGGCGCGCATCAAACGACTCGACATAGGCCCACGCGACCTCATATTCACCAACTCACGAGGCAACCCCGTGCGCAGCAGCACCGAACGCTACAACTGGAACAAGGCCTTGAAAGCCGCCGGCCTCCCGCCGGTCACCATCCACAGCGCACGCCACTGGACCGCCAGCATGACCGCCCGCGCCAACATGCCCGACGACGCCAGAACCGCCATCATGGGCCACACCAGCATCAGCGTGACCAACCACTACACCCACAGGGACGCGGCCAGTCTCGCCGCGCTCCTCGACCGAGCCATCCCTGACCTGCACGACGAGAGGGATGTGATAGACGCGCAGGTCATCGAGGAGGGGAAATGACGAACGTGACGCATAGTAGACTTGTCCGCATGAGCATAAAGAAAGTAGACGGGCCACAGGACCATCATCGATTTATCGATGAGGCCGGTGACATGACCTTCCATTCCGGGAAGCGGGGCCGCAAAACCTCCTCCATCGGGATGGACGGAGTTTCCCGATGCTTCATGATCGGGCTCGTACATGTGAAAAGTCCCCTCGACGATGCTCGTGCGACTATCGACGGTTTTTGTGAGGAGATCAACAGCAGCAAATTCTTCCAGAGCTTTCCCAGCGTCCAAAAGAGAACAAAGGAGGGATGGCACGGCTTCTACCCGCATGCCAGCAAAGATCCTGCGGAACTACGCTATGAATTCCTCAAACTCATGGCGCAGGAGATCGACTTCTCCGCACGAGTAGTTGTGGGCCGTAAGATACCGGCGATCTATCAGCAGAGGCACAACGAACAACCACGTGAATTCTACGCCGACCTCATGTCCCATCTACTCAAATACTCAGGGAAGATAGATCCGTTGATTCTCGACGTCGCGGAACGAGGCAGCAGCACATCGAACCTCAACCTTCAGCATGCCGTGGACATCGCGCAACAGCGCAGCCGTCGCGGCACGGTAACGCATGAATTGCGAAACACCACCAAATTCAACGTCCAACCGTATGATCACGAAATTCTCTTGGCGCTCGCCGACTACAGTCTATGGACGGTCCAGCGAGTGTACGAGAAGGGAGACGAAAAGTTCTTCGGGCTTCTTGAACCGAAGATTGTGCTGGTCCATGATGTTTATGATTCCAGCAGATATTTCAAATCAAAGAACTATTATCGGCCGAAATACAATCCTCTGACCAGAGCATCCATCAACTTCGACGGATGGGCGCAACCTGAATGGTAGAAGGAATAGATGGCCCGTCTCAACTCTAGTCGTGCTGTGACGACGACGGCATGAAGCCGACTTTCGATGAAGGACAGGCCAAAATCCAATAATACGACCAGCTGATCCTTCGAGGGGAAGGATACCTGTGTATTCTTGTCGCTGATCTATAAATGATGATAGACGGTCATGTGGGCGGCAGTCAAGAAAATGCGACAGATTGTCTAATCGTCGATATGTCGCAGGGCCGCCCCGGCGCTCGCAAAGAGCGACCGGGGCGGTTTCGTGTTTAGGGCTTGATCCGCCCGACACGGGATTTATTGCTTGGCCGTCTTGACGGTGATGGTGGTACCGAGCGCGGTGGTCTCCCAGCTCACGCCGTCCGCCTCACTGTAGGTGAAGTCCTTGGTGGCATCCTGCGAGGCGAGGAGCGCGCTGGCCATGGTCTCGGTGTCGTCCTGGCTGGTCCATTTCCAATCGCCGGCTGCGGCCGGTGCCTGATAGGTGCCCTTCCAGTAGAGGCTCTTGGTGTCGGTGCCGATCCAGTCGACCTCGATGGTGTCGCCGCTGATGGTAGCTTCCATGTATGAGCTCGGGTCGTTGGAATTGGTCTGCTTCCATGTGCCGGTCAGATCGGCCGGCTGGGGTTTGGGCTCTTCCTTATTGGTCTCGGTCTTTGACGTGCCATCGGATTTGGCCGGCGCATCGGCCGTAGTGCTTCCCCCGCAAGCGGACAGGCCGGTAAGCAACATCGCCGCAACAAGCAGCGCGATTGCCTTTTTCATGATTGGTCTCCCTTCGTGCCGGACATTGTCGTCCGACATGACTCAATCATATGGCGAAACACAAGAACCAAGGACTCATCCCGGTGCTCGCGGTGAGTCGTCGGGATGAGTCCTTATATGGCTCGGAAGCTACGCGGCGAGTTCCACGGGAGCCCGCTCTTCCAATTTGGAGTAGGGGATAACGGCACACCGTAGTTGCGGAACGCGGTGAGCGCGCCGCGCTGCAACGGCGTCTGCCGGTCGTCGCCGATGACTATCAGCCGGGAATCCCTGCGCTTGGGATCCTTCTTCGTGTCATCCCAACCGAACATGATGTCTTTCACGGCGTCCTTGTCGAATCGGTTCGGTGCCTGGCAGAACCGGGTCGGATGGTTAGCGCTACGCTGGAACAGGAAATCGAAGTTGTGCTCGTAGCTGGATACGCCTCGGATCCCCACGTTCGGAGTGTAGAACACATGGCATGAGTCGAGTTTCAATGCAACGTCGTCAGCAAAGTAGGACAGCACCCTTTTCTGTTCTGTAACGGCATCAGTACAATGTTCGTAATGAACAGTTGTTCGCGCAAGGAAATGCCGGCATATGGTGCGTCATGTTCAAAGCATAGAGATTCATTATCCGGCCTCAACGAGAATGATTTGGTTCTAGCGCAATACATGCTTTCACGACACATGCCTTCGTGATACATACGTTGGTCAGAAGATATTGCGCTAGAACTCAGCAGTCACCGCACGTGGTCCACGATGTCGTTGACCTTGGTCATATCGATATCGCGCTCGCCGAATGCCTGCCGCTCGTAGGCCAGGTCGATGTGGTGTTCGTGTGCGTAATCGATGATACGGCGAGCCAAATCGGCAATGTCGCCGGACTTGTTGAAGGAACGACCACGCAGCAGCACGCGTTGCATAAGAGGGCGCATCGCCTTGACCAACTTGTACCGGTCTGACTTCACCTTCACCATCCAACCGTCGGCAAAATATAGCACCACGCCTTCACGCGGGCTTGCCTTGGCGTCGCCGATTGCCTGGGCGACTTCTTCCGGCGAATGGCAGATCGCCACCGTTTCCGGCCGCACGAAGCCGCCGGCAAGAGTGAACGTTTCCTCGTGAGCGGCATCGATGGAGAACGATTCGGCATTACGAATCAAATGCAGCAAGCGCAGCCCGGATGATTCGTATCCAACGATGTGCCGGTCGGACTCGCGATCGATGACTTCAAACGCCGCCGTGACATTCCACTCATGCAACATACGCCACAATTCGGCACGTACCGCTGAATCTGAAGGAAACGGGCGCTCGATAAGCGCGGAATAATCCGTTTGCCCCGACTTCGACCAGAAGCGGAACAATCCAGGAGTTCCCGCCGCGCCCACGAGCCCGAGAAATCCGTTCTCCTTGCGCTCAACGCGCACGGGCAACGACTCTGGATGTTCTTGAGCGTGATTGACGACTTGGGCGAACGATGTCTCCTCCGTCTCGTCCACAGCAAAGAACTTCTCGAACCCGCGTTGCACCACCTGACCGTTGCCGCCGATAAAAAGCCCTCGCGCATTGATGGTGCGATCCGTCCACCGATGTTCACGAAATGCCTCTGCAGTGAAATTGCACGCATACACGTCTGTTTCGCCGCGCACCGGAATAACCCGAACGTAAGGGTCCGCGCGCATACGCTCCAACAGGTTTCCATTCGGATCGCCCGGTTCCAACGGGCGGAACATCGCGGTGTGAAAATGCTTCCAGGACGAACGAATGTAATCTTCCGGAACACGGTCAGCGGTATCACGCGCCGCATTGCGACGCAACAATTCGTCTAGAGGAACGTCAAAATCCCTCGTTTCCCACAGTGCGCCATGACGTTGAGCGAGTAGCGCCAGTTCGGCTGCATACCGGGGATTAGCGTGTTGCGCATCTGCCACCACATCCCACCCCGCATCCAATGCGTCGGCAATCATGTGCCGTCCCATGGCAACCACCATGTCATTGAATCGCTTGCCGTGCTCGGATTGCAGTCGGTTTCGGACCTGTGCCGAGCCGGCGATCATGAGCCGAATGTCATCGAGAGAAATCACGCAATGCGGCCACGTGTTGGCGGGGTCCTCACACCATGAGCGTGCCCACGTGGACTTGCCCGAAGCGGGCAGTCCTCGCAGAATAATGAGCTTTGCCATAGCCAAGCTCCTTTCGTTGTGCTGTGGGGCGAGACAGGTGCCAGCGATGGCATAAGGTTCTGCTCGCCCCAATATTGCTTGTATTATGATTCGGCTGCCGAAACCGAGCCGCCTGGTTCCTGCTGTGCGGCGGAGTCAATGGGCGCCGGCCCGGGGGAGTCGGGCATATCCAGCGGTGATACGTGCGTTGAATCGGTCGCGTGTGCATGGAACCAGTCGGCAATCTGTGTTTCGCTTACCGGTTGCAGATTCCATGCGTCCAGTCCAACGTTGAGGGCTTCGTGGCGTGCGCCCTCCGGAGACAGCTGGTGCGTGTGACCATACAGCAGACGATGTCCGTCGAACGGCAATGCCTGATCGCGGAAACGTACGGCATCATCCGGCCAGCCATAGGCAAGATCCTCACGGTAGGGGAAATGCGATAGATTGACGGTCTCCGTCGCCTGCGGGCGGCCAATTCCGAGACCGGTCAGCTCCGCCGTGCTGTTCGGCTCAATCGATTCGAACAGATCTCGCGCGGGTGCATTGTCCAGCCACCAGTCATCGTGATTGCCGATAACCGCGTGCAGATGCCTGCAGCGCAGCTGACGCAGGCAGCTCTTCAGATGCCGGACCGATGTTCGGTATCCGATATCGCCCAAAATCCACAGCTCGTCGTCCTCGCCGACAATCCGATTGATATTGGCCACGATTGCTTCATCGTGTGCATCGGTGTCCGCGGCCTTGCGGAAATTGAGCCGGGAATCGTCAAGCACCACGCCCTTCGCCCAATCCTCGGCGGCCTTGCGTCCTTGCGAGGAGAGGAGAGCGTCATACTGCGTGTGCCCAGGGTCGAACGTGGTGAATCCGCGCAGCACGCTGACCAGCGGATGCCCGAAATGCGTGTCAGTAGTGAAATACTTCATGATCTGTTGTTCTTTCTGAATATGTGATGGTATGCAATGGGGTTTTGTTGCGGTGCATTGAGTTGCGACGATGCCAAGAACACATGCTCGTACAGGTGCGTATATGAGGCATGGCGCGAATGAGTCGGCTCGATATCACCGGCAATGATTCAGCTATGCGCCAATGAGTGGTGTACTGATCAGATTTGTTTGGCAGCGAGCAGGCTGCGCTTGTTTCCGGTTATTGGCTGGAACTGAGCAGTACGCAAACCCTGTTTGAAGGCGCATTCGAGCATCGCCGGCAGGTTCGTCTGCTGGCGCTTGGCGTGTTCGTTCACGCCGTTGCTGCTGAATGCGATACGTTGAATCATGGTGTGCACACCATAAGGTCTTACGTCCGAATCCGTCAAATCACGGTGTGTGAAATGCCTGTTGTATATAAAAAAGTCCGGTGCAACGCACGATGATAATGCGTTGCACCGGACCTACTGCAGAAACAATTGTTACAGACTGTAGATCTGTGCGCCGAACGGCCAGAGCGCGAGCTTGGCCATTTTGAACGACTGGATGCCGAACGGAATGCCGATGATGGTGATGCAGTTGAGCACGCCTGCACCCAGATAGCCGAGCGCCATCCAGCAGCCGACCAGCACCACCCACAGGATGTTGGCCAAGGCAGAGCCGACTCCGCCGCCGTATTGCACGGTTTTGCCAAACGGCGTCAAGGTGAGTCCCGCCATCTTGAACGCTTGAATGCCGAACGGGATGCCGATGATGGAGATGCACAGAATCAGTCCCACCAATGCCCATCCGATTGCGATGGCCAATCCACCAAGAATGATCCACAGGATATTGCCGAGAACTCGCATGATTAGTCCCTTTCCGATTCCGGTCGATTCCGCGCATGTTCAGCTTCACTATTTTGCCAGAAATCATGACGGAAACACGAGATGCAACCCTTAGCTCGCCCCTGATTCATCCCCGGACCGCTATTCAGGCGGATCGTATGCGGTAAGCCCAATCCTTTTGCGAAGATTTTGTGTATTGTCAGGCATGCGTGGGTTTCACCGTCGATTTGAATGATGATAGGCTTCTCGATGTCCGCCGTACGAAGACCCATCAAGGAGGTGCCATGAACCTGTATCGCTACGCGATGTTCATCGCACGCGCCTGCCGTGGGTCG
>OAUM01000527.1_pt1 | contig 12300 bp, 7 predicted proteins | sample 1476281 | NCBI WGS metagenome assembly OAUM01 (sample SAMEA2580047, study PRJEB22360) | human gut metagenome | biome: human gut; feature: human-associated habitat; material: faeces | place: Denmark | collected 2008/2010
CATTGGGCCTATTTGTCGGATTATGGATGTGGAGCGCATATGGCGAACACCCAGAACTATATTAACCACCTGTTGCAGAACACTGGCATCACGCCGGCGTGCAGCGAAGAAGAGCGCTTGGCTGCCGAAGATATCGCTCAAATTTTCCGCAACCACGGCTTTGATCCCGAGGTGCAGGAGTTTAATGCTCCCGCGCCGAGCAGGATGGCGTTTGCCGTTACGGGCATTCTGGCATTCGCCGGTGCCCTGCTTATGGGCATCGGTGGCGGTATCGGCTTAGTCGGCACCCTGTTGGCCATTGTCGGAGCCGTGCTCTATGTGCTCGAGCGAACCGGGCGCCCCGTGATCTCGCGCCTGGGCAAGACGGGCGTGAGCCAAAATGTCATCGCCTATCACAAGGCCTCTGGCCCGCTTGCCTCTCCGCGCAATCGCCCGGTTGTCGTCGTCGCGCACTATGACTCCCCGCGCGCCGAACTGCTCGCTCGCGAGCCCTATGCGCCGTACCGAGCGCTGATCGCCAAATTGCTCCCGATTGCCACGATTGCTCCCGCGGCTATTGCCATCCTGCGCATCTTGCCGCTTCCCGGCGCGTTGAAGGTCCTGCTGTGGATTGTCGCGATCCTTGCCTCCCTCGTGGCGCTCGCCAATGCCGCCAATATCATTTCCAATCGTTTTGTCCTTCCCTACACGTCCGGCTCGGTTTGCAACAAGTCCTCTGTTGCCGCCATGCTGGGTGTCATGGATAACGTCGCCCCCTATCAGGGTGAGAACGAGTTCCCTGACGATATTCCGTTTGACACGTATTTTGGCGAGCAGAAGCGTCGCGCCGAGGAGATGGCGCGCGCGGCAGCCGAGTACGCCGCGGCCCAGCAGCAAAACGATTACGGCAATACCATCGAGTACGAAGAGCCTGCCTATACCGAGGATGAGTATGGCCAGCCGGTCGCTCCCGAGGGTGAGCAGGGCGAGGCTTTTGATGAGCAAATCGATGGATTCGAAGGTGCTTCTGCCGACGAGACCCTGATTGGCGTCATTGCACCCGAGTCCCAGGTCCAAGATATTCCGGCCGAGGAGCCCGTTGCAGACGAGTCCGCTGCCGAGTCGGCAGAGGAGCCTGCCGCGGCCGAGCAGGCCGAGCCCGAGCCCAAGCTTTATCGCAATGCCGCCGGCAACATCCGGTTTGGCTCGGATGCCATCCGTGCCCTGGGAATGCTTCCCGAGTCCTGTACGCTCGATTACGAAGAGGGCGAGGAGCCGACGTTCGAGCCCGCGCCCCAGCCCGATCCGGTCGTGGCTGCGCAGCCCGATGAGGCCAATGCCGTCGAGACGGAAGCCGATGCGGAGACTGCTATCGATCCCGCAGCCGGTCTGGACGTCATGGCGCCTGCCCCGGCGCCCGAGGAGCTCGATAATATCGAGGACGACTACGATGCGTATCCGCAGCGTGTGTCCTACGAGAGCGACACCGATTTTTCTGCCGAGCTTCCGGTGACGACGCCCCATGCCGATATCGCTTCCGCGTTTTCTTCGATCGGTGCCAGCGCCTCCCATTTCTTTAAGGGGGCATTCGAAAAGGGCAAGAAACTCGTTGACGACTTTGAGGAAAAGCGCGCCGCTGCCCGCGAGGCAGCCGAGCGCGAGGCTGCAGCCCAGCAACAGGCGGCCGAGGCCGAGCGCGAGCGCGCGGCACAGGAATTTGAGCAAAACGACGCCGAGCAGCCGGTGTCTGTTGATGTTGCCGACGCCACGACGTCTTTCGAGGCGCCGCAGCCTTCGCCTGCGGATGTTGCCGGGGAGACGGCGACTTTCGAAACCCAACAGCCGGTCGACAGCACTGTGTCGTTTGATGCCACGATGACGTTTGAGAAGCAGGGCACCGCTATCGCCGAGCCCCTTTCCGCTCCTGTCGAGGACGAGCCCGCTGCGCCCGATACGGTCGAGGATCAATCTGTGGCGGAACAGGTCGCTGCGGACAGCTCCGAGCAAGAGCCTGAGCCCGTGGCCCCCGAAGCTCCGCAGGCGGATGAGTCGAGGCCCTACTCTACGCAGATCTTCACCATGCCCGCGCCGAGTGATCCCGGCGCCACGGTTGCCAATGCTGCTCCGTCGCAGGCCGAGACGGTCGATGCTCTGATGGCTCAAATCTCGTCTCAGGCGTCGCCGCGCCCGAACATGAACGTTCCCGACCCGGCATCCGCGCCGGCTCCCATGCCCTCTGCGTCTCCGCTGGCCTCGGTCCCCGATCCCTCGATGCCTTCGATGCAGCAGGCCAATGTCGCCTCGCGCACCTCGCTGTTCGACCTTCCCGACCCTTCGGCTCAGGTTAACGATCCCTTCGCGACGGCACAGGGGCCCGAGCCCACATCGGCTCCGGTTGTTCCCCCCATGCCGGTCAGCTCGGATGTTCAGCCGCTTGAGACTATCTCGGCTCCTGCCGCTCCGGCCGCCAAGCCGCAAAAGCGCGGCTTGGGCGGTCTGTTCGGTCGCAAAAAGAAAAACGAGCAGGACAGCATGAGCGATTGGCTTGGTGTCGAGGATGATTACGACGCCAAGAAGTCTGGTCGCGGTATCGGCTCGTGGGATAACTTCGAGGATGACGACGACGGCTGGAAGGGCGGTGCCACGTCTTCCGATGGAGCTTCCGCCGAGGATATGCTCGCTGCCGTTGCCTCCATGGGCGATGACGAGCTGCTTGGCCACGACATCTGGTTTGTGGCTACAGGCGCTTCCGATTGCGACGGCGCCGGCATGAAGGCGTTCCTGGCCGCGCATCGCGACAAGCTCCGCGGCGTGTTCTTTATCAACCTTGAGTCCATTGGTGCCGGTAGGCTTTCGGTCGTGACGGTCGAGGGCGAGCAGCAGCTGCTCAAGGGTGACCGACGCATCATGAACTTGGTCAACAAGGTGTGCAAGTCGTTCCATGTCGATTGCGGTGCATTTGAGATGCCCTATGCCAAGACCGATGCCTATGCTGCTCTCGAGGCAAGCCGACGCGCCCTTACCATTGCCGGCGTCGACGGCCCACGTTTGGCATGCGCTCACACTGAGGACGATCTGCCGTACAACGTCAATCCGACAAATATCGCTACGGTGTCCGAGGTCGTGACCGAGGTCATTCGTCGTTCGTAGGTTGACCTCTAAGGAGTCTGCGTGTTTTCGTACATCAAGCGCCACTGGCCCGTCTATCTCATCTTGGCCCTGATCGCCATTGTCCTTGGTTTCGGGGCCGCGTATATCGTGGGCGTTAAAGGCTCAACGCCTGAGTCCACGATTAGCGAAGAAGTGGAGCACGAGCAGAGTTTGGGAGCCGATGGCATCTCCGAGTCCGATCAAGCGCTCATCGACGGTGGGTCTGCATCTGGGGAATAGCCATTTCGCCACGAACGAATAAGAGGCGAGCCGGGAGACGGGCTCGCCTCTTTTTTATTGCGTCAGCGACGTTTTGACGCCAGCTTTAGATGGGCAAACCAGATTGCCGCGGCGCCGGAGGTCACGAAGGCGGCGAGGCAGGCGGCAATGGGAAGGAAGCCCGTTGCCGGTAAATCTTGCGGCATGGCGCATCGCTGGATGACGCGATCCTCGTCATGTGATTCAAGGTTGCTACCGCCGCCATTGCGACAGAGGTCAACGCGAGCGCTGTTGGCGAGTGCGGTCTGAGGCGTGTAAGACGACGCGGCCTGCATATGGATGACGGCACCGTGAATATCCGAGTCAAGGACGGCGCTCACATCATCAAGGTCGTCATGCTCGTCTTTGAGGTCCTCGCGGGTCCAAGATTCTGCAGCGCCTCTTGTCGTGAAGTCGGCCGATACGGCCCCGTACTCAAGACGAATGCCCGTGACGGCGGTATCGTCCAAAAGAGCGAGCTCTTTTGCCTCGAGGGTGACCGACTCCGTTGTTGGGATATCGGCTTTCCAAAGATGCCAATCGCCGTAATCGACCATGCGCAAATCGTCACCTAGGAGCTTTTTGACCTCGTCCGTTTCGAGCCAGGGGTTGTCATGCCCGTCGCTGAGCGTTGCATTGGTCTGTTCGCCCGTATCGATACTTCCCACTGGAGACGTTCGATACCACACGTTGCAAAGACCGTCGATGTCCCCGGTCGCGACAGGGGTTTCGATGGCGATGAGTTTGGCAGTGCCTTCCTTGGCGCATTCGAGATCGTCAGTGATGGTGAATTCATCAACCCAGGTATTCGACTCATTTTTAGCATCGAGCGTATAAGAGAAGGAGCCGTCCGCATCGGATTGTGCCACGGCTCGGTTTTTGCCATCGCCGTTGGCGACGAGACCCTTACCGATAGGGCGGGCGATCTCTTGCCGCTTGTCGACTCTGCCCTCGATCTCGATGGGTGCGTCCTTCATGGTTACCGTCTGCACTTCTCCTGTGGCCTTAATTTCAAACGTCATGTCTTCGGCAAGGTCGTAAGTGCGCGGGGGCATCACTTCGCACAGGGTGTAGGTGCCGGGCAAAAGATGCTCGATGCGATGCGGTTTGTCAGAGGAGGTCCAAGCGTCAATTTCGGTTCCGTCGGCACCGTGGAGGGAGAGCCGGGCGCCTTCCACTTCTTGTTTGCCGGTCAAATCTACTTTGGAGATGTCGATTTTGGTGTAGTCGTTAGAAACATCGAGGTGCGCATTGATCACGGGTGTTTCCTGACCGGCATACGACAGCTCGACGGTGTGGACGCTTTGGTCGAGCAGGTAACCTTCGGGTGCCTGCACCTCGATTACCTCATAGGTGGCGGTTCCGCACCCCAGTGAAAGATGAGTCGCGCACGCAAATCCCCGCTCGTCGGTCGTGATGGATGTGACGGTTTCGCCGTCCAGGGCAGCAATGCTGCCGTCGGGGCGCACGATATCGCCCACGGCACGGATATCAAAAACAGCACCGGCAAGGGCGCGCCCACCTACGGCATCGTTCTTGACGATCTCGATGCTTCCTGTTGCCGCGTCGTCGTAAAACGAGGCGACCGCGACGGGCGTTAAGTTCATGTCGGCGGGAATCGTTATCTCCAGATCTTCACCAACAAGATACGGTTCCTTGGCGGAAGTCTCTCGTATGTAATACGTGCCCGGGTTAAGCGATTCGGGTAGGGTGACGGTGCCGGTTTCATCGGTCGTAAAGGTATTCATAACGGTATGGGCGGGATGCCAGGATGTTTGCGAGATGGGCTCACGGTCGCCGTTGAGCAGCTGAAAGGTGAACCCAGCGCGTGGTACGGCGTTGCCGGTCTGAGCATCGCGCTTCACGATTTGAAGATGTGTCGACAGGGCGTGGTTGTCTACGATGTACTGAAGCTCTGCGCCGTCCGTGATCTGCTCTGCTGTGATAGTCCATTCCCCTGCCTGCTTAAAGCCGTCGGGCACAGTGTCGACAACCTCACGAATGGTGTAGCCGGCACGGTCATACGGTATGGTTCCGCTGACGCCATCGGGGCGCTCTCCTGCGCCAAACCATGCTCCGGCCTGGTCTTTGGTCGATGCGAAGCCGTAGATATTGGTGGTCAGCGTTCCAACAACCTGCTGCGAAGTGTTGCTTGCCACTTCAAAGACCACGCCTTCCGCCGGCTGCTCTACACCAGATTCGTCACTATTACCGCAGTCCTTGAACTTTGAAATCTCGAGGTCAAAAGCGATGGGGATGTTGGGGATGCGACGCTCGAGTTCAACGACGCCCGCGTCTCCGAGCTGGTCGGCACCGATGGTATAGCTCCAGGTTTCATTGGAGGGCAGATAACCCTCGGGAGCTCTCGACTCATAGATGCTAAAGGTGCCCAGGGGGATGTCGGTAAGTGTTGCCCGGCCGTCCTCATCCGTCGTGAGGGTGTGCGTCCAGCCCGGGGTAGACTGTGAGACGCAGGTGAACTCAGCGCCGGCAAGTGACGCGCTGACTTGAGGGCCTGCCCCTGTCGCGGCATCGACCTTTGCGATGCGCAGGGTAATGGTACCGGGCTGCTCATCGATGACGACATTCCCGCCGTCATTGCCGGTGGAAAAGGCGATGTGGTCACTCCTGGGGATATAACCCGCCGGAGCTTTGGTTTCGACCAGGTAATATGCCGCGTTGGGCAAAAGTGTCGCCTGCGCACGACCGCTGCTGTCCATCTGGATGCTGCCGACACGCTTGTCGCCGACGCTCTCATAGATGTCGAACCTCGCTCCGTCGAGCCTGTAGGTATCGTTTTCGCTCGTGATGGCGGCGTTGGCTGACTGTTTTTGGAAGGATACGGAGACGGCCGGGAGCACGTAGAGCATGTCTTGACGTTTACTGCCGCCCGACACAGCTCCCAAATAGCGCCGCGCGCGATGCGGTGCGGCTTTAATGCTTCCCGACTTGGCGCCGTCGTGGAGCCAGCGCGCTGCGGCAACGACCTCATTGTCGCCGGAAAAATTTCCCCTCTCTGTGACGCCCCGGGCGGTTGTATATGAGAATGATCCGTCGGTATGGGTGGTGCCGTTGAGCATCCAGACGGCAAGTTGGGTTGCGGCACGTGCTCGATCGGGGGATAGGTTATGCCCGCCAAAGGATGTGGCGGTGGGGTAGCCATGACAGATGATGGCCGCGAATTCGTCTTCGAGCCATACCCAGCCCTGATTGTAGGTGAGCCAGGGTCCGCCCGGTGTGCTAGGGCCAAAGCGCTCCTGGTTCATGCAGTAGGCAATCGAAGAATCCTGTGCCTCGTATTTGCCAACTTCAAAAGGACCGCATTCATTGCTGATAGTGCGGAATCCGAGCGATTCATAACCGTCGACGGCGAGCGCGGCATCCGGTGTCATGCAGCCTAAAAGTAAAAAGAGGACTAGGAGCAGCGATCCTGCTGTGATTGCGCTGTGGACAGAGTGCGTGGGTGCGTTGGACATGGCTGCTCCTTATCCCTCGTGCGCCGCACGGGGAGGCCGCGGCGCTTGGGATGAGGCTACCCCCGAGGTTCATGCGGGTAAGTACCGGAGCCTGACCAAAAGCTTGCCCGATATCTGACAAATGGCGCCTACGAAAGACAATGGAATAAATCTGCAGGTAGACAATGGTAAATAAAAGAGCCTACAGGTCCTCATCTACACAATTGGCCTATTTTTAGGAGGATTCTCCATAGCTAAAACAAGTATCGTCACCCTTGTATCGAACAAGACAACCGCGTTATACTATCCCCCACATATGCGGGCATCGCCAAGTGGTAAGGCATCAGCTTCCCAAGCTGACACTCGCGGGTTCGAGTCCCGTTGCCCGCTCCAGTTAAAAGCACAAGCACGGCACCATTACGGTGCCGTGCTTTTTTCAATAAAGTGCCGGGACTCGAACCCGCCAGGGTGCGAGCGTAAAGCAAACGCGAAGCGTCTGTAGCGAGCAGGCGAAGGCGCCGGCAGGCGCCTAAAGCCGGTGCGTATTTGCGAAGCAAATACGCGGACGTCCCGTTGCCCGCTCCACCGGGCACGGGAGAGATGGGGACGGCCGATTCAACAAAGTCCCCCTCGGCTTCGTGAGGCTGAGGGACTCGCCCGCAGCCGGTGCGGATTTGCGAAGCAAATACGCGGACGTCCCCATGGCCGCTCTTGCGGCAAAATGTTAGGTTAATGCCTGCTGCCCATACTTGCACCTACGCACGGTACAATGGTTAAGTTACGACCAACGTGCCAATAGCCAAAAAGGAGCCGCTATGATCGATCGCTATACTCGCCCGGAGATGGGACACATCTTCTCCCTCGAGAACAAGTACGCCATTTGGCAGGAGATCGAGGTCCTGGCCTGCGAGGCCCAGGCGGAGCTCGGCAAGATCGGTATTTCCAAAGACGAGGCCCAATGGATCCGCGACCATGCCAACTTTGAGAAGGCAAAGGTCGACGAGATCGAGGAAGTCACGCGCCACGATGTCATCGCCTTCCTGACCAACATGAAGGAATATATCGACGCCGACGTTCCCGAGGGCGAGCCCAAGCCTAGCCGCTGGGTTCACTATGGTATGACCAGCTCCGACCTGGGTGATACGGCTCTGTGCTATCAGCTTACTCAGGCCTGTGACCTGATTATCGAGGACGTCAAGAAGCTCGGCGTGATCTGCAAGCGCCGCGCTTTCGAAGAGCGCAATACGCTCTGCGCCGGCCGTACTCACGGCATCCATGCCGAGCCGATGACCTTCGGTATGAAGTTTGGCTCTTGGGCCTGGGAGCTCAAGCGCGATCTCGATCGTCTTGAGGACGCTCGCAAGAACGTTGCCTTCGGTGCCATCTCCGGTGCCGTCGGCACCTACAGCTCCATCGAGCCGTTCGTCGAGGAGTACGTCTGCGAGCACTTGGGCCTGGTTCACGATCCGCTGTCCACGCAGGTCATCAGCCGCGATCACCACGCCTATCTTGCCGGCGTGCTTGCCACTACAGCGGCCACCTGCGAGCGCATCGCGACCGAGGTCCGCAACCTGCAGAAGACCGATACGCTCGAGGCCGAAGAGCCCTTCCGCAAGGGACAAAAGGGCAGCTCCGCTATGCCGCACAAGCGCAACCCCATCACCATGGAGAAGGTTTGCGGCCTGTCGCGCGTCGTGAAGGCCAACGCGCAGGTTGCCTTCGACAACGTCGCTCTGTGGCACGAGCGTGACATTTCACACTCCTCCGCCGAGCGTGTCGCCCAGGCTGATAGCTTCATTGCGCTCGACCACATGTTCCAGTGCCTCATCCGCGTTATCGACGGCCTGCAGCTGTATCCCGCCCGCATGATGGCCAACCTCAACAAGACCCGCGGCCTCATCTTCTCCTCCAAGGTGCTGCTCGCCCTCGTCGACACGGGCATCACCCGCGAGGACGCCTACGCTATCGTGCAGGAAAACGCCATGGCCACCTGGCACGAAGTGCAGGATTGTGTCTCCGGTCCCACCTTTAAGGAGCGTCTCGAGGCCGATCCGCGCTGCACCGTCAGCCAGGAGAAGCTCGACGAGATCTTTGATCCGTGGGACTTCCTCACCCGCATCGACACGGTCTTCGATCGCCTGGAGCAGGTGAGCTTCGAGTAGGGTTAACCTAATTCGGCTGTTTGCGGATGCATTCCAACCTTTGGCGCCTTGCCCATCTTGGGTGAGGCGCTTTTTTATCGCCGCATCAGCCCCGGGTATACAATGAAATCCGACTGCTGTTTCGATGAAGGGAGGCTTGTGCCCGGACGTATCAAGCGAGCCGCCATCGTCTCGTTTGCGCTCATGCTCCTTGTTGCCGCCTGTGTGGCCGCCCTGACGTATACCGTTCGAAGCAGTTCTTCCTCCTCGAATGAAGCCGACAAAGATCTCCCGGTACTCAAAATCGGCGTTACGGATAACGACCCCTATGTGTATGTCGATACCACGGGCGATTACGCCGGTATCGATATCGACATCGCCCGCGAGGCGTGTGAGCGTGCGGGGCTCAAGCCACAGTTTGTCGATATTGACTGGAACGATCGCGACCGGCTGCTCGAAAACGGTGATATCGATTGCCTGTGGTGTGATTATTCTCCCTGTTATCGCGAGGATAAGTATTACTGGACCGAGCCGTATCTAACCGTGACGGTCTCGGTTGCCGCCAAGAAAACGAGTGGCATCAAGTCCTTGGCGCATCTCGATGGAAGCAAGACCATCGCGGTAATTGCGGGCTCGGTGAGTGAACGCCGATTGCTCGCAGGGGATCTGGAAATCTCGCCGAACGTGCAAATCAAATCGTATGGTTCTGCCGAACTCTGCAAAGCCGCCCTCGCCAAAGGGTATGTCGACTGTTGGATGGCGGACGTTCAGCCGCTTGACCGACTTGTCGCCCGGTATCCCGGCCTTTACCGCGTGTTCGCTGACAACGTTATGACGGTTGATCTGGGCGTCGCGTTTGATGACGGCTATGAAGGACCGATCGTAAAGGATCTCAATACCGCATTGTTTGCCATGGACCGAGATGGCACGATTGACCGTATTGTGGGCAATTACAAGACAGGAGCGACGACGGGCGGGCAAGGAGCAAATCCATGACAAATGATGAGCACCGCTTGCGTCGAAAGACTCTGACCGTCATAGCTGTCGGCGTTATTGTCAGCGCTGTCTTGTTAGGCCTGTTGTATACGGTTGGAACCCATCGCTGCCTCGAAAAAACGCTTGGGTTTGGCCAAGAAACCATGGCGTTTTTGGAAAACGCTTGCGATAAATATGACCGCTACGAACAGGGGAGAAAAACCGAAGAGACGCACGATTTGCTCGCCGCGATCGAATCGTTTGCGACGTTCCTGTCCTCTGATCGCGTTGAGGTTAACGACGATCTTATCGAGCAATTTGTCCATGCCGAGAACCTTTCGGGGCTGATGGTCATGGACTCCGATGGCCATATGGCTGCCCACTACGACATCGATGGTCGCGATCCGCTCATGTTGTGGCGAGAGGAGCTGGCCTGTGCGCCGGTCGCATCGATGTATCAAGGTTCCAAAGTGACCTACTCAACTGTCGTCGAGCGCCGTGGTATCGTTTTTGCCGTCTGTGCTATCCCGTATGGCGACGGCGTTGCCTTGGCATACCGCTCATTTGTTTCCGATCCAGCGGACGACTATTCATATGCCATAGCCGACGTGCTTTCGAACAGCACCTTCCACCAGGGCCCCACGGTGCTTGTTATGGAGGATGCGGAGATTGTCTCATCCAACAGCGCCGATGCTGACGTGTCGCTCGCCCGATTCCTCACCAGCGCAGGGGTTGAGTGGAAAGACGATGGCCTAACGCGCATCGAATATCGAGGAGACAAATGGTACGCGGTGCGTGCGGCATACAAGGACTACCGCCTGTTTGCACTGTATCCCAAATCTGAGGTCATGTCTGGCAGGATCACATTTGTCGCCGCTGGCGTCTTGGTGTGCCTTGCGTTTTGGGTCGTGGTACTGTTGGCTCGAAATATCGTTGATCGCCGCAATTTGGTCGAAAAGGATAAACAGCTCGGCATTATCAATGCCATAAGCGCCATCTACGATTCGACCTTCCTTTTGCATCTCGACACCCTCGAGATCGAGGGAATCAATATGTCGCCGACGATAGCGAAGATATTTGCCGAGCACAGCGAGGCATATGACTTTATGGACACGGCCTGCCGGGATGTCGTGAGCCCCGAAAGCCGCGAAGCGGTTGTGGGACTCGTAGATATAAGTACGCTTCGCGAACGTATGGAGGGCGTACCGTACTTGGCTGCCGAGGTGCGAGATTGTCGAGGCGCTTGGTACTCGCTACAGGTTGTCCCCCAGCATCGCGATGAGCAAGGCCGGCTGGAGTCGGTCGTCGTGGCGACGCACAACATATCGATGGTCAAACATGCCGAGGAGCTGACATACCAAGACAAACTGACGGGGCTTCGCAACCGCAACTACCTTGAATCGCGCGGAGATAGCCTGGTAAACGAGGGCTTGCCCGTGAGCGTGATTATGTTGGACTGCAATTATCTCAAGCGGACCAACGATATCTACGGTCACGAGATGGGGGATGAACTGCTGCGACGGACGGCGTCCGTGCTGCGGCGGGTGGCTGGTGCGGATTACCTGCCGATGCGCGTTGGCGGCGACGAGTTTTTGCTGGTTTGCCCCCATACTGACAACGAGTCTGCGCTCGGGCTGGAACAGGATCTTCGTCTCGGTCTTGCCGCGGTAAGCGATGAGGCACTGACGGTCAGCGCATCGATTGGCGTGGCGACCGTCGAGACGGCTGGAAATACGCTGGCCGATGTATATCGTGTCGCCGACCACAATATGTATCGGGAGAAGCGCACAGTCCACGCACGGGGTACGGGCTGCTAATCTTGCCCCCACTAATCTATGCATCGTAGGATGTTGAATCGGTGCTTACGATAATAAGTCGGGCCAGGCGGGGATAATAGACGTCTGAAATTTCTTTCTGAGAGGGGATCTCAATGATTAGTTTTGACTACAAGCCTCAGGGTGTATGCTCTCGCAATATCCACCTCAATCTTTCCGATGACGGCAGCAAAGTGCTGGGCGTCGAGTTTACCGGCGGCTGCGACGGCAATCTCAAGGCTATCTCCAAGCTGGTTGAGGGTGCTCCTGCCGATCGCGTAATCGAGGTTCTCGCCGGTAATACCTGCGGTATGAAAAAGACCTCCTGCGCCGACCAGCTTACCCGCGCTATCGAGGCCGCTCGCGCCGAGATCGCCTAATGGGTATCGCCGACCACATCAAGAACGGAATATCGCGCCGCGGCTTTGTGCTCGGTGGAGCTGCCGCGGGCGCTGCCACGGTACTTGCCGGATGCTCGAAAAAAACGGGCACCAGCGACGATGCCGCCGGCGAGCCGCAGGTTATCAA
>OAUM01000529.1_pt1 | contig 12258 bp, 7 predicted proteins | sample 1476281 | NCBI WGS metagenome assembly OAUM01 (sample SAMEA2580047, study PRJEB22360) | human gut metagenome | biome: human gut; feature: human-associated habitat; material: faeces | place: Denmark | collected 2008/2010
CCCAAGAACTACGATCCGTCGACCAACGAGCCGGCGATCCTGCAGAAGTGGCTCGACGGCGGCTACTATAAGCGCCGTGAGGGCGTGGGCGACTGCACCGTCACCATTCCGCCTCCCAACGTTACCGGCAAGCTCCACATGGGTCACGCTACCGACGACTCCATCCAGGACGCCATCATCCGTATGGCCCGCATGCGCGGCAAGTCCACGCGTTGGGTGCTCGGCACCGACCACGCCGGTATCGCTACGCAGACCAAGGTCGACAAGAAGCTCAAGAGCGAGGGCATCAGCCGCCTGGAGATCGGTCGCGACAAGTTTGTCGACGCCTGCTGGGACTGGACCCACGAGTACGGCGGCATCATCGTCGAGCAGATCAAGCGCATGGGCTGCTCCGTCGACTTCGACAACGAGCGCTTCACCATGGACGAGGATTACGCACAGGCCGTGCGCAAGGTCTTCTGCGATTGGTACCACGACGGCCTGATCTACCGTGGCAAGCGTATCGTTAACTGGTGCCCCAACTGCACCACCGCCATCTCGGACGACGAGGCCGAATATAAGGACGAGAAGGGCCACCTGTGGCACCTGCGCTACCCGCTGACCGAGCCGGTCAACGGCCAGGACTACATCGTCGTCGCCACCACGCGCCCCGAGACCATGCTCGGCGACACGGGCGTTGCCGTCTCCCCGAAGGACCCCGAGAAGGCCGCTTTTGTGGGTAAGACCGTCAAGCTTCCCATCGTCGACCGCGAGATCCCCATCTTTGAGGATTGGCATGTCGACGCCAATTTCGGCTCTGGCTTCGTCAAGGTAACGCCTGCTCACGACCCCAACGACTATGCCATGGGTCAGGCCCACGACCTGCCGCAGATCAACATCTTCGACGAGCACGCGGTGGTCGTCGAGGGCTACGGCGAGTTCACCGGCATGAACCGCGACGAGTGCCGCGAGGCCGTCATCAAGTGGTTCGAGGAGCACGAACTGCTCGATCACGTCGAGGACCTCGATCACTCCGTCATGCACTGCTACCGCTGCGACGCTGCGCTTGAGCCGTGGCTGTCCGAGCAGTGGTTTGTGGCCGTTGACAAGCTCAAGGGGCCGGCGCTTGACGCCGTTAACTCCGGTAAGGTTACCTTCCACCCCGCGCGCTGGACGCAGACCTACACCACCTGGATGGAGAACCTTAAGGACTGGTGCATTAGCCGCCAGCTGTGGTGGGGCCACCGCATCCCCGTGTTCTACTGCGAGGACTGCGGCTGGGAGGACGCTCTTACCGAGGACACCGATGTGTGCCCCAAGTGCGGCGGCCATCATGTGCATCAGGACGAGAACGTGCTGGACACCTGGTTCAGCTCGCAGCTGTGGACCTTCGCCACGCAGGGCTGGCCGCAAAAGCCGGAGCTGCTCGAGGGCCATCACCCCACGACGGCGCTCGTCACCGCACGCGACATCATCGCGCTGTGGGTCGCCCGCATGGTCATGAGCTCGCTGTACTTCCTGGACGAGGTGCCGTTTAAGGACGTCGTCATCTACCCGACGATCCTGGCCAAGGACGGCAGCCGCATGTCCAAGTCCAAGGGCAACGGCGTTGACCCCATGGACCTCATTGGTATGTACGGCGCCGACGCCATGCGCTACAACCTGCTCACGCTGTGCACCACCAACCAGGACGTCAAGTTCGACGCGAATATCGACAAGAAGACCAAGAAACTTATCGACAGTCCGCGTACCGACCAGGCCAAGTCGTTTGTGACCAAGATCTGGAACGCCAGCCGTTTCCTGCTCATGAACATGGAGGGCTACACGCTCGGTGTGCCTGTCGTGGAGACGCCGGCCGACGCCTGGATGTTCAGCCGCCTGGCCAAGGCCGTGAAGATGGTCACCGAGGGTATCGAGAACTACACCTTTGGCGACATGGCCCGCGGCGTGCAGCAGTTCTTCTGGAACGAGGTCTGCGACTGGTACGTCGAGGTCACCAAGGCCCGCCTGAAGGGCGAGGGCCGTCTGCAGGCTCAGCGCAACCTGATCTTTGTGCTCGACACTTCCATTCGCCTGATGCACCCGCTTATGCCGTTTGTCACCGAGGAGATCTGGGACAACATGCCGGCGAGTGTGCTCGATCTGGACGCCGAGGGCAACGTGAACCGCGCCGAGGCGCTCATGATCGCCAAGTGGCCCGAGCCCGCCGACTATGCCAAGTACGTCGACGAGCCCGCCGAGCGCGCGTTTGAGCTGTGCCGCACCGTCGTTTCCGCCGCCCGCGCCACGCGTTCGCGTTACCGCTTGAGCCCCAAGGCCGAGCTCGACGTGGTCGTGCGCGCCGGTGCCGAGGACATCGAGAAGCTCGAGAGCCTGCGCTCCACGATTGAGCCGCTGGCCAACACGGCTTCGCTGGTTATGGGCACCGACGTTGAGAAGCCGGCCGCGAGCATCGCCGTTGTTGATAGTGGCGTTGAGGTCTTTGTGGTGCTCGAGGGCAAGGTTGATCTTTCGGCCGAGAAGGCGCGCCTGGAGAAGGAGATTGCCGCGGCTCAGAAGGAGCTCGCCGGCTGCGAGAAGACGCTCGCGAACGAGGGCTTTGTGGCCAAGGCCGCGCCCGCGGTGGTCCAGAAGAAGAGGGACCGTGCAGCTGAGCTCAAGGAGATCCTGGCGGCGCTGACTGCTCAGGTTGCTGACTTCTCGTAAGGTGGACTGTGGGGCGCGGTTTGGGGCATTGCTCGCTACTGCGAACAGTCCTGCTCGCACGAAGGCCACATTAAGTGGCCTTCGGCTCGTGCGGAACTTGTATCGAGCAAAGCCCCAAACCGCTCCCATAGCGGTTACGGGGGCGTCCGCTGCCTGTGATGGCCACATTGCTGATGCCTTGACTCCGCTGCAAGCGGGTAGTGGCTGATATTTTGAATGGGAGGGGCTCGTTGTTTTGATGGGCCTCTTTTTATGTTGAGGGGACTTTGGCTATGGCGAAGCGTTCTGGGTTGTATTCGGTGCCGTTCTCGTTTGAGTTGCTTTCATTTGATGAGGCTGTGGGGCTGGCTGCTGATACGGGGCGGATTTCTGGGGATGCTGGGCCTCTGCTCGAGACGGTTGTCGATATGCTCGATGAGCTGGGGCGTCCGGATGAGTACTTTGATTGCATTCAGGTTGCCGGTACCAATGGCAAGACTTCGACTACGCGTTTTTCGGCTGCCATTCTTCGTGGTGAGGGACTCAAGACCGCGCTGTATACATCGCCGCAGCTGGTGCGCTATCCCGAGCGCATGGAGGTCGACGGGCACGTTGTGAGCGACGAGGCCTTTGCCCGTGGCGTTTCGGCAGCTGTCGAGGCGGGGCGTCGCGTGAATGCGCGCCGTGTGGCGGCGGGGGAGCGTGCCTATTCCATCACGCCGTTTGACCTGCTGACGGCTGCCGCACTTGTAGTGTTTGCCGAGGCCGCGGTGGATGTTGCCGTGCTCGAGGTTGGCATGGGCGGGCGTTGGGACGCCACGAGTGCGACCGATCCCGTCGCCGTTGCCATTACGGGCATCGGGCTCGATCACACACGTATTTTGGGCGACACGCTCGAGGCCATTGCGGGGGAGAAGGCTGCGGTTATCAAACCCGGGCGCTTGGTTGTTTTGGGCGAGGGCACGCACGAGGCGAGCGTTCAGCGCGTGATGGATGCCCGCTGCCGCGAGTGCGGCATCGTGCCGCTCGTGGTAAGTCACGCTACGACTAAGGTGCCGGCGCATGTGGGCGACACGGTTGAGTTTAGCTGCACCACGCCGCGTGCGATCTATACGTCGAGCATGGTCAAGCCGGCCTATCAGCCGCAGAATGCCGCGTGCGCGATTATGCTTTGCGAGGGGTATCTGGGCCGCGAGCTCGACCACGAGGCACTGGATGCTTCGCTTATGGGTTGCCCCACACCGGGTCGTTTTGACGTGCTGGGGACCGATCCGCTTAAGCTGATTGACGCCTGTCATAACCCCCAGAGCTGCGAGAACTTTGTGAGCGCGCTGGACGAGATCGATCCGTGCGTGGAGAATCGCCCCACGCTGCTGTGCGCCGCGCTGGCAGACAAGGACGTGGCGGGCATCGTCGACGTGCTTGTTCCAGCGTTCCCCCGCGTGGTCGTGACCCAGACCGATTCCGACCGCGCCCTGCCGGCAGAGGAGCTTGCCGCGCTTGTGGACGCCAACAAGCTTGCCGGTGTGTACCCGAGCGTGCCCGAGGCCCTCGCGGCCCTCGATGCCGCGGGCGAGCCCTTCGTAGCAGCCGGCACCATTACCCTAGCCGGCGAAGTAGCCGGCCTGCTGCGCTAACCCATCCCCTCATCAGTTGCGGTGAAATACGGACTGTTTACAAGCCAGAAGCCTCAAACGGTCCGTATATCACCGCAACTCAAAAGTAGTCAATTTGGGACGGGGCTTTTTGGCTGCCCTGTGCCCCGAGTTGACTCGCTTGCCACGAAATGAGCCTATCTACTACGTTTTACTGACTACCCTCGACCACACGGAACATCGCGAAATTATAACCGCAGGTACACGGCTTGCGGATTTTGCGAAAAGCCGGTTATGGTCGACCTGTACTGGTTAAACGTAGTAGATAGGCCGTTTTTATGGCGAAGCGTTGGCAGGATGCGGCAAAGGGCTGCCCCTTTGCCGCATTGCCTAGTCTAGGCGGACCGGATCATGGGGGTAGGCGTTGAGAATCTCGACGCCGTTTTCGGTCACCAGGGCTAGGTCCTCGATGCGGACGCCGGTGCGGCCGGGGAGGTAGATACCCGGTTCGATGGAGAACGTCATGCCCGGCTCCACGATCTGCTCGTTGACAAGCGAGACGTCGCCCGGCTCGTGATCCTGCAGGCCGATCGAGTGACCCAGGCGATGCGTAAAGTATTTGCCGTAGCCCGCGTCTTCAATCACGTCGCGTGCGGCGCGGTCCAGGTCGCACATGCGCACGCCCGGTGCGATGAGCGCTTCGGCGGCCTCGTTGGCACGGCGCACGATGTCGTAGATGTGTGCTGTCTCCTCGTCCGGCTCGCCCCAAAAGAACGTGCGCGTCATGTCCGAGCAATAGTTGCAGTGACGTCCGCCAATATCGAACAGCACCACGTCGCCGCGCTTGAGTACCGTATCGTCGGGCTCGTGATGCGGGTCGCCGGCGTTGGCGCCAAAGCTCACGATCGGCGGAAAGCTAAAGCCCTCGCAGCCGTGCTTGCGATACAGACCGAGCATCTGGTCGGCAATTTCGCGCTCCGTTACGCCCTCGTGGACGAGCTTGATGGCATCGGCCATCACGGCGTCGTTAGCGGCCGAGGACACGCGCATGAGCTCCTGCTCGGCGGCATCCTTGTGGGTGCGTGCGGCGGTGACGGCAAAGTCGCCCAGGAAAAACTCGCTGGCTGCGCGGCGCTCCATGAGCGGCATCAAAAAGCCGGAACGCATGACGGTGTCAATGCCGAGCGGTTTGGTCGGATCGACCTCGCGCGCGATGGCATCGGTCACGATATCGGTATCGGTGTGATAGGTGACGCAGGCATTGTCGTACTCGGGCAGCTGATGCAGGGCGTTGACTAGGATCACCGGCTCGGCACCGCGCGCGAGCAGCACGCCACAAAAACGCTCGAACATATCGGCATAAAAACCGGTCAGGTAATAGATCGACCACGGGTCGTTTACGAGCAGCTGTGCGCCGGGGTGCTGAGCCTCGAGCGCATCGAGCACGCGCGCCACACGCTGGTCATCGACATGTGCCATACATTGTCCTTTCGCTAGGGTGCCACCATGGTATCCCAAGCCCGGCAGATAGGGACGTTCCTTTTATGCCGGCACCTTGGGACACTCCTTTGCATCCCGTGCGGCCCTCATAAGTTGCGGTGAAATACGGACTGTTTAGCGGCCTGAAGCCATAAAACAGTCCGCATTTCACCGCAACTGCGGAGGAGGACCTGGCGGATGGTGGGATAGCTAAAAGAGCCCCGTCCCTAATTAGCTACCCAGGCTGGGTCGATGTCCATGCTGGCGATTAGGTCGATGTTGGTGTTTAGGAGGTTCTCTAGCACGACGTCACCCATGCGGATGGGGGCTTTGACCACTAGTTCGCGGATGAGGGCCATGGCTTGGGCGTGGAGGGCCAGCGGGATGGCTTCGGCGGTGCGCACGGGGAGCAGAGCTTCGTTGCCGCCGGAGACAGCCACGGTCGTCGTGAGCACGCGCATGGGGCAGGTGAGCTCCTGATGTGCGAACTTATCACCACGCGGGCATCTGTTGCCGGTCACGGAGCGCACTTCTGCCACGGCGCCGTCTGCGTCACGCTCTACCTCTACGGTCAGAAGGCACTCGGATGGGCAAGTGGTGCAGTTGAATTTCATCTTATCGATTGCGTTATTGCTCATGAGCTATGCCTCTTCAACGGGATCGACGGACAGGACAATTTCGCTAGCACCTAGGTCGAGTGCGCGCTGAATCACCTTTGGCGGCAGCGGGAAGCTCTCCATGACGCTCGGTTTAAACGGGCGGACCTTGCCTGTAAGCAGTTCCTCGTCGCCTGCCAGAATACGCACGCAGGCGGCATCGACTGGCCGGCGCACGCGGAAGTTGAGTTTGGTGAGCGCCACAGACGTAATGCGCCCCGGCAGCGCGTAGCCCGCGATGCCGGCAGGGGAGACGGTGAGCTCGCAGTTCGGAACGGTGCCTGCGTCGGTCCCCAGCGCGTATGCCGCTGCAGCTGCTCCAGCCCTCTCGGACTCGGTCGTCACGTTGTCGGCTAGGTCGTGCACATGCAGCACATTGCCGCAGGCAAAGATGCCCGGCACGCCCGTCTGCAGGCTCTGGTCCACCACGGCGCCGCGCGTGCGCGGGTCAAGCTCCACGCCCGCGCCCACCGAAAGCTCGTTCTCGGGAATCAAGCCCACCGAAAGCAGCAGTGTGTCACACGGAACAATGTACTCGGTCCCCGGAATGGGCGCCAGGTGCTCGTCGACCCGGCTTACCTCGACGGCCTCCACGCGGTCGTGCCCGATCACGCGTGTGACGGTGGTGGACAGGTGCAGCGGAATTCCAAAGTCGTCCAGGCAGTTCTTCACATTTCGGCGCAGGCCGTTGGCGTACGGCATGAGCTCGTACACGCCCTCGACCGAAATCCCCTCGAGCGTGCAGCGGCGCGCCATGATAAGCCCGATGTCACCCGAGCCCAAAATGACGGCACGCGAGCCGGGCTTGAGGTTTTCGATATTGATGTATCGCTGCGCCAGGCCCGCCGTAAACACGCCGGCGGGACGGCTGCCGGGGATCTTGATCTCGCTGCGCGTGCGCTCGCGGCATCCCATGGCAAGGACAACCGCCCGTCCGGTGAGCTGAAGCATGCCGGCGGGGCTCATGAGCGTGACGGTATGGACTGCGGTAGCTCCCGCGGTCTTGCCCGTGCCCGGGTCGCCTTCGGCCGAATCAATCCCAAGCACCATGCTGCCCAGGAACAGCGCAATGTCGGTCGCGCGCACCTGGTCGATAAAGCGCTGCGCGTACTCGGGACCGGTGAGCTCCTGTTTAAAGTGCAACAGGCCAAAGCCGGGGTGGATGCACTGGCGGAGGATTCCGCCCAGGTGCTGCTCGCGATCCACGATGGCCACGCGCGCTCCGGCCTTATGCGCGGCCAGCGCAGCCGCCATGCCGGCAGGTCCGCCGCCGATAACGACCACGTCGAAGGCTTGCGTTTGTACGGCTTCTACGATACCGCAATCAATCGCGCTCGATTTGAACTCCGCCATCCTATCGCACCCCCTTCAAAGGTTCCTCAACCAGCCAGGAGCTATCGTCCTCCAACAACACCTCGCTGGGGTCGCAGCCCAGCTTGCGCGCCAGGATCGCCACCACGCGGCTCTGGCAAAAGCCGCTCTGACACCGACCCATGCCGGCGCGGCAGCGTCGCTTGACGCCTTCGACCGAAACCGCGCCCGGGCGGCGCCGAATCGCGGCCACGATCTCGGCCTCGGGCACCGTCTCGCAGCGGCAGACAATCTGCCCCCACACGGGGTCGGACTCAATCAGCTTTCCCTTGCGCGCGAGCGGCGCGCGGTCAAAGTCGTCCGGCGCGCGGCGAATTGGGTTCCAGTCCGCCCGCTCGTGCAGCTCCACGCCCGCCTCACGCATCACAAGCTCCATGCGCTCGGCAATGGCCGGCGCGCTCGCCACGCCCGGCGACTGAATGCCCGCGGCCTGGAACAGCCCCGACACCACGGCCGACTGTCCAATAAAGAAGTCGTTCGTTCCCTGAATGACCGGACGCCCGCCAGCAAATGCGCGCACCACGCGGCGCGTATCCAGATCGGGCACCAGCTTGCGCGCGCCGGTCAGCAGCGCGTTCACATCGCTCGCATAGGTCTGCGTGTCGCCCGGCTCGCGCACGGCAGCCGTGGCGGTGATCACGGTGTTGCCGTGCACGGTGCCCGTGACGATAACGCCTTTCGACACCGGCGTCGGCACGGGGTAGAGCGGCATGAGCGTGCGCGGCTCCTTGTCCAGCACCACGATGTTGCCCTGACGCCAGACCATCTGGAACTCCTCGGCGCCCGCCATATGCGAGATGTCGGCGGCGCCGTTGCCCGCAGCGTTGATCAGGTAGCGGCAGCGCACGTTGCCAGCGGAGGTCGCCAGCGTAAAGCACGTGTCGTCGCCCGAGCCCGCGACTTCAATCGCTTCCACCGATGCGAAGCGCATAAACGTCACCCCGTTGGCCACGGCGTTCTCCAGCGCGGCGATGGCAACCTCAAACGGGTCGACAAACCCAGTCGAGGGGCACCACAACGCGCACGTTGCATCGGCACTGGCGCGCGGCTCAAGTTCATGGATGCGGTCGGGGCCAACGATTGACAGCTCGGGTACGCCGTTGGCCAGGCCGTTGCACCGCAGCTGCTCCAGATGCGCGCGGTCCTCGTCGTTAAAGCCCAACACCATCGACCCGGTGCGGCAGAACAGAAAGCCCAGTTCCTGTGCCCACGTACCGTACAACTCGCAGCCACGGGCGTTGACCTGCGCCTTAACCGTGCCCGGTGCCGGATCGTAACCGGCGTGCACCAGGCCGCCGTTGGCCTTCGACGCGCCCAGCGCAATATCGTTAGCCGCCTCGACCACGCAAATGGACAGGTCAAACCGCGCGAGCTGCCGTGCGATGGCGCATCCTGTGATGCCCGCGCCGACAATCGCGATATCAAACGTTTCTGTCACGGTGCCTCCAAGACAAGTTGACAGGATGTCAATAAGACTATCCTACGGTCTGCACACCCCCAACGCGGCGGCAATGCGGCGAACAGCCCCGCAACACCCGCCAACGGCAGGTGAGTGGAGACCCGGCAACGTCGACAACCTCGTCTGCCGACAACTACGGCAACCGTTCGTCTCGATCTGTAACAGTCAGGCGAGGATTTGGGCTCCAGATGTTACAGATCGAGACGTTAGTCTGGGGGGTCCTCCGTTCGTCTTGATCTGTAACATCTAGCCCCGGATTCCGCTCTCACCTGTTATAGATTGAGATGTTTGTGTCCGCGCCAACCCCGCCCCTAGCCGTGGTCCCATATAAACAAACCCCGTGGTAAACTTGATCGGACTGTAAATATTCCGAAAGGTACCCGTAATGTCCAAGTACATCTCCGAGCTTATGTCGCCGCAGCTTATGGGCGTCGTCTATGCCTTCGTTGGCTTTATCATCGCCCTGTATGTGCTGTCGGTCGTCTACGTGTTCATCGACGCTCGCCGCCGCGGCGCCAGCGCCTACGTGGCATGGGGCATCATCGCCCTCATCCCGTTTGTAGGCCTTATCGCCTACCTGGTCCTGCGCCCGCACTCCTACGCGTCCGACCGCGAGGAGCAGGAGCTGGACATGGCCCTGCGCGAGCGCCAGCTTGCCCAGTACGGCACCTGCCCGCAGTGCGGCGCGCCCATCGAGAAGGACTTCGTCGTCTGCCCGGTGTGCGACACTCAGGTTCGCAACGTCTGCCCCAGCTGCCATCGCCCGCTCGATGCGCACTGGAAGGTCTGCCCCTACTGCCGAACTCGCATCCAGTAACGCATCCATCGCCGGGCCGGCCGCAAGTCCCGGGCACGCCGCAAGCCACGCGCGCCCCAGACCCCGCCCCACACGATGAAGCATGCGTAGAAAATCGCCCGCCGTGCCATTAAGGTGCGGCGGGCGCTTGTATACCAAGGCAACCTGCCTATAATGATGCAAGTCAAAAACGCCGAGCGCATCGCACGCACTTGCATCAGGCATCCGAGAGGAGAAAACATACCCATGAAGGCACTCTACAATGACGGTTCGGTGGCCGAGCTCCCGCAGGACGAGGTCACGCACGTCATCCGCCACTCCGCCGCGCACATCATGGCGCAGGCCATCAAGCGCCTGTACCCCGAGGCCGACTTTGCCTACGGCCCCGCGACCGACAACGGCTTCTACTACGACGTTGACCTGCCCGAGGGCGTCAAGATCAGCGAGGACGACTTCCCCGCGATCGAGGCCGAGATGAAGAAGATCGTCAAGGAGAACCTCAAGTTTTCCGTGTTCGAGAAGCCTCGCGCCGAGGCCATCGCTCTTATGGAGGAGCGCGGCGAGAAGTACAAGGTCGAGCACATCGGCGACCTGGACGACGATGCCCGCATCACCTTCTACCAGCAGGGCGACTACATCGACATGTGCGTCGGCCCCCACATCTGCTACACCAAGGCGCTGAAGGCCTTTAAGCTCACCGGCGTCTCGGGCGCTTACTGGAAGGGCGACAAGGACAACAAGATGCTCACCCGCATCAACGGCGTCGCCTTTGCCACCAAGGAAGAGCTCGACGAGCACATGCACATGCTGGAGGAGGCCAAGAAGCGCGATCACCGCAAGATCGGCCGCGAGATGGACCTCTTTATGATGCGCGACGAGGCCCCCGGCTTCCCGTTCTTCCTGCCCAACGGCATGATCCTTAAGAACACGCTGCTGGACTACTGGCGCGAGATCCACCACAAGGCCGGCTACGTGGAGATCTCCACGCCGCTCATCATGAACAAGCAGCTGTGGAAGACCTCGGGTCACTGGGACCACTACAAGGACAACATGTACTCCACCGTTATCGATGACGAAGAGTACTGCATTAAGCCCATGAACTGCCCGGGCGGCGTGCTGGTGTACGCCTCCAAGCCGCACTCCTACCGCGAGCTGCCCATTCGCGCCGGCGAGATTGGCCTGGTGCACCGCCACGAGCTTCGCGGCGCCCTGCACGGCCTGTTCCGCGTGCGCTGCTTTAACCAGGACGATGCCCACCTGTTTGTGCGTCCCGACCAGCTGACCGACGAGATCGTGGGCGTGGTCAACCTCATCGACTCCGTGTACCAGAAGTTTGGCTTTAAGTACCACGTTGAGCTTTCCACCCGCCCCGAGGACTCCATGGGTTCCGACGAGGACTGGGCTCGCGCCGAGGAGGGCCTGCGCACCGCTCTGGAGAAGCTGGGCATGGACTACGAGGTCAACGAGGGCGACGGCGCCTTCTACGGCCCCAAGATCGACTTCCACCTGGAGGACTCGCTCGGCCGCACTTGGCAGTGCGGTACCGTCCAGCTTGACTTCCAGATGCCGCTCAACTTTGATCTGGAGTACGTGGACGCCGACGGCACCAAGAAGCGCCCCATCATGCTGCACCGCGTATGCTTTGGCTCCATCGAGCGCTTCATCGGTATTCTGATCGAGCACTTTGCGGGCAAGTTCCCCACCTGGCTGGCTCCCGTGCAGGTCAAGGCGCTTCCCGTCTCCGAGAAGAGCCGCGACTACGCCCACGAGGTGTGCGCCAAGCTGGAGGAGGCCGGCATTCGCGTGGTCTGCGACGACCGCGACGAGAAGATCGGCTACAAGATCCGCGAGGCCCGCAGCATCGATCGCGTGCCCTACATGCTTATCCTGGGTGAGAAGGAGGTCGAGGCCGGCAACATCTCCGTCCGCGATCGCTCCAACGAGACCGTTCAGATGAACGTCGACGAGTTTGTTGCCAAGGTTCTCGAGGAGATCAAGACTCGCGCCTAAGGCAAGCTGCACAACAATTAACATAGGCGACCGTCCGCAAAGGGCGGTCGCCTTTTTCATGCCGAATTAAGAAAAGCCGCTGGTTGAGCGGCTTTTTTTTGTTGCACAAAAAGGTACAGGTTTTTGTATCTTTCGACAAACGTCATTATACGAGCAATCAATCAGCGTTTGCCCCTTGATTACCAACTTTATCCGAACACCTCCCACATTCATCCGCACATGTGCGGA
>OAUM01000532.1_pt1 | contig 12107 bp, 5 predicted proteins | sample 1476281 | NCBI WGS metagenome assembly OAUM01 (sample SAMEA2580047, study PRJEB22360) | human gut metagenome | biome: human gut; feature: human-associated habitat; material: faeces | place: Denmark | collected 2008/2010
CTTCGTTTTGGGCTGTTGAGACGGACACGGCCGGAATGGCCGTTTTAGTCCTCGGCGATGCTGTCGAGGATGCTGCGCGTGATGGACACCAGGATGCTGCCCATAAAGGCCGATCCAAAGCTGGCGATGGAGATGCCGACGCCCAGCAGGTTGACCGACAGGTAACTCGCGAGCTCAAGCATAAAGCTGTTGACGACAAGCTGGAAAATGCCCAGCGTAATGATCGTGAGCGGCAGCGAGATGACCGTGAGGAACGGTTTGACGAACGAATCGACAATGTTCAGGAACAGTCCCACAAAGGCAAAGCAGACCCAGGTCTCGGCAAAGCCGAAGGGTTGGATACCGGGGACGAGGAACGTGGCGATCGCGATGGCGATCGAGGTGAAGAGCCAGTTAAGCATAAAGCGCATGGCGTGAATCCTTTCTTGCGCCGGGATTGCTGGCGTCGCGTGAAGCGGCTTACGGCGGCGACCTGGATGGTTGCGCGGGCGCGCCGCGGTGTTTGGGCGCCCATTGTCTCAAATATTCGTGGAGCTTACGTGCGCATATGGTTTCTAAACGGCGTTCGTCCTAAAAACGCGCCGCTGGCAGAGAGTCTTGTCGCTTTAGTTTGGTGGTGTGCTACACTGCTACGGGCAAAAGCCACAGGCGTTGCCCTATTGCATAGAACGGGTGAACGATGCCCGATGTCAGTATCAACTTCGATGCCTTTTGGCGGGTTTGGCGGTGATCGATGAATATCGAGAACATGTTTGACAAGCCTGATGTCAAGCAGCTGGTCCACGCATTTAGCCTTTTGGACGACGAGAAAGATATCCAAGCGTTTTTGACCGATATCTGCACGCCGCGTGAGATTTGCGATCTATCGCAGCGTCTGCAGGTCGCGCGTTACCTGGACGAGGGCGAGCCCTATGTCGAGGTTCAGGCGCGTACCGGCGCTTCGTCCACCACGGTGAGCCGTGTGTCCAAGGCGCTCAACGGCGAGTACGGTGGCTACCGCAAGATCCTCATTAAGCTGGAGGATGGCGAGTAGGCCGCGGCAAAACCAATTGTTCAAAACCGCTCCTCCGGGGGCGGTTTTTTGATCCCTTGGGGACGGAGGAAAACGGATCACCGTGTTAGACTGACCCCCTCGATGATCCGTTTTCCTCCGTCCCCAAGGGATCAAATCTGTTGGCGTGGGGCAAATCTGTCCGCTTGGGCGGGTAGGATGGATGCATTGATTATTGCGAACAGTTTGAGCGGAGGACCATGCCTGTTCGAATCTATACCACCAATGCCGGCACGGATTTGAGCGATGCCGAGTCGGCGTTGCTTGCCGACCTTATTGCCCGCCACGGGCGTGCCGTGTTGCTGGCACCTACGTTTGCCGAGCTCGACCTGTGCCGTCATGATGCGGCGGAAGCCGGCGTTTCGCTGGGTATCGACTACAAGACGCCTACATCGTGGCTTCGCTCGCTTTGGGAGCTTTTGGGCGACGGGCGCGGTTTCGTCGACAACCTGCAGCGCCAGATGCTGTTCTCGGACATGGTCACGCGTCTCGACGATGCCGACCTGCAGCCACTTTCGCGCAGCCAGGGCACGGTGCGCATGCTCGCGCGCATGGCCCGCGACGTGCTGCCGGGTGTGGCGGGGACGACGGCCGAGCGATGCCGTGGCAACAATTGCCAGCCTGAGCCAAAAAGCGATGCCGAGGCTCGCGTGTTCGAGCTTTTGCGCGCCTACGCGGGCGGTTTGGATCGTCGAGATATGGTCGAGCCCTGCGAGGCGGCCGACATTATGGCCGGTGCCCTGGCCGATAACCTGCCGGCGTGCACCCGCGCCGTATGCGTGCGCGGTATCACGTCGTTTACGCACGGCCTGCTCGAGCTGCTGTCTGCCGTGGCGAACAATGGGGGAGAGGTCGTCGTGCTGCTTGCCTGCGAGCAGGCGGCGATGCGCGAGGAGCTTGCCACGGCATTTGATGCCCGCGGTGTGCTGTTTGAGGCCGCGCCGCTGGGGGAGGACGCCGTCGCGTCTGATGTCGCTTGCGGGACTGCCGCTCAGCCTGTCTTTATTGAGGTCGCCGGTCCCCATGCCCGTGCTCATGTCTATGCGGACGCCATCGATAAGTTGGTGAAAGCGCACAAGGAGTCCAAGGCCGATAAAGCTGCTGCAACGCCCGCCGACCCCGTGCGCGTGCTCGTCGTTTCTGCCCGGGCACCCCAGCTGTTCGGTGAGCTCGCCTCTCGTCTGGCGGCTCGTCATATCGCTGCCGAGACAGTTGAGTTCACGGCGTTTTCCCAATCCATTGCGGGCAGGCAGTTTGCGGCGCTTGCCGGCCTGATCGAGCGCATGAAGGCCGCCGATGAGGGTATGGCGTCAAAGACCGAGTGGTGGCCCGCGCCGGAGCTTACCGACTGGATCTACAGTCCGCTTTCGGGCGCTGATGCCGTCAATGCCCGTACCTTCGATAAGAATATGCGTCTCTCGCGCAGCAAGACTATCGCGGGCGTTAAGAGCCTGCTGCAGAGCGTTCAAGGCCAGGTGAGGGGCGCGCGCAAGGCGGCGAGCGACGAGAACTGGTTTAAGAACGTGCCGTGTGTGGTCTCGGACGTGTTCCAGGCGCTGTGGCGTGACAAACCCGTGACGGCGCTCAAGGCCATGCTTGCCGTTGCCGAGGCGTTGCCCGATCGCTCGCTGGGCAGCTTGGATGGCCAAGCCCGTCGCCAGGCGGAGGTGGCCCTGCTGCGCCACGTCATCGACATCCTTATGAATGGCGCTCGCGCGCTCGACGTGTCGCAGGCTGCAACCGTGCCCGTGCTCGATGGCATTCGCACCAAGGTGGACAAGCGCAGCGCCGCCTACGATTACGAGACCCACGAGGTCGACCGCGCGCCGCGCGCCCAGGTGCGCTTTGCGTCGCTTGCCGATGCGGCAGCCCTGCGCCCCGACAGCTACGATGCCGTGCTGTTTGCCGATGTCGATCTGGACAGTTATCCGCTTTCACACGAGGAGGGGCCGCTGGCCACGCTGACGGCGAGCCTTGGTCGCGAGGGCGTGACGCTTGAGCCCGCGGCCTTGCTGCGCGTGCGCTTTGGCCACGCGATGCAGGTGGCACGCGGCCCGGTTTCGCTTGCGCGCGTGACGCACGATCGCCAGGCGCGCGAGTGCTATCCGGCTGCCGTGTGGACCGAGTTGCGGGCGCATGCCGAGGTTGCTGAAGCTGCTAAGGCCGCAGACGCCGACAAGGCAGCTGACGCCGACAAGGCCGCTGGCGCCGACAAGGCGACGTGCGTGGGTGAGGGCGATATCGTAAGGGACTTCGATCCCGCGGCAGGCGAAGGTCTCAAGCGCGAGCGCGTGACCTGTGAAGCCCCTCAGCATCTGAGTGCCGAGGCCGTGCCGTATTTGGTCCTGCGCCGTCGCGATGGCGAGGGCGAGGACGCGCCGCTCGTGCCGCGCCTGACGTCCGCCTCGCAGATCGAGGCCTATTCTACCTGCCCGCTGTGCTGGTTCGTATCGTATCGCGTCAAGCCCCAGTCCATCGATGCGGGCTTTGGCAACATGGAGAAGGGTAACTTTGTCCATGACGTGCTGGAACACTTGCATGCACGTCTTCCGCAGGAGGGCATGGAGCGCGTGACGCCCATGAATCTGCCGCGCGCGAAGGAGCTGCTGCACGAGGTCTTTGCCGAGACCCTGGCCGAGCACGCCGGCAAGCGCGGTACCGAGGGCCCGCTGGTGCCGCTCTCTCCAGTGGAGGAGCGCCAGGCGGCCGAGATCTTGCCGCAACTGGAGGGCGTGCTCGCCTACGAGTCCGAGGCGCTCGCGCCCTTCGCGCCGCGCTACCTGGAGTTTGCGTTCAACGAGCTCCAGGTCGAGTATGCCGGCTGGCCGCTCGGCGGGCGCATCGACCGCGTGGATGTGGACGCCGAGAACCGCGCTGTGGTGATTGACTACAAGCATCGTTCGGGTGTCGAGGAGTTTAAGCTCGCCGACCCCACGGTGCGCGACGAGGAGTCGGGCGAGGCCCCCATCGATGATCCGCGCTGGCTGCCGCCCCATACCCAGACACTCATTTACGCGCAGGCCATGCGTCGGGCGCTGGGCCTAGATACCCGTGCTGCGCTCTATTTTTCGACCAAGGGCGGCAAGCCCGCGCTGCGTGGTGCCGCAAGTGCCGAGCTGCTCGAGGAAGAGCGCGGCGACGGTCGCATTCCAGGCCTCAAGAAGGGCTTTCCGGGCGAGGGCGGCAACATGGACTTCGATGCGCTGCTCGACCGCGTGGAGACCGGCATTGCCGAGCGCCTGCGCGAGCTCGAGGCGGGCGACGTCGCCGCTGTCGATTCGACGTCGGCGCAGGCCGCGCATGCGCGCTGCTCGTATAACCACGAAGGAACGTTTGTAAGGAGGGACGTGTAGACCATGGATCTTTCGACCTTGATGCCGCAACAGCTGCAAGTCGTCAAAACGCTCGACCGCCCGATGTTTGTCTCGGCGGGCGCCGGTTCGGGCAAGACCTTTACCCTCACGCGCCGCATCGTCTACGCGCTCTCGCCCGAATCCGGTCCGTTTGTCGAGCATCTGGATCAGGTGCTTGCCATTACCTTTACCAAAGACGCCGCGGCCGAGATTCGCGACCGCGTGCGCCGTGCGCTTATCGAAGAGGGTATGGACGAGGAGGCCCTGACCGTCGACGACGCTTGGATCTCGACCATCCACGGCATGTGCTCGCGTATCCTGCGCGCGCACGCGCTGGAGCTGGGCATCGACCCCGAGTTCACGGTGCTTACCGATACCGACGAGCTTATGGACCAGGCTGTCGAGCATGTGTTGGGGCGCGCGACGGCGCCCGATGCCGCGCCCGAGCTCGCCGCTTCGCTTAAGGCCCTCTACGCCTGGTATCCCATGGCGGGCGAGGGCGGGCCGTTTGGCGCCGGTACCACCATCAAAGGCCTGGTGCGCGACCTGCTGGAGCTATCGAGCCAGCTGCCGGGCGGCATGGACGATGTGCGCGTGGCGCGCGGCCAGGCCGACACCTCGGCGCTTGCCGATGCCTATCGTGCGGCGCTGGGCGCAAGCAAGGCCACGACCGAGAAAGCGCAGGTGGCACTCGACGCCATCGACGCGTTTGAGGCGAGCGGCAAAACCATGGAGGATGCGGCGCGACTCATGATGTCGTGCAGTATGCCTCGGGCGAGCAAGGCGTTTCCTAAGGAGCAGGTGGAGCTACTCAAGGCCGAGGCCGCCGATGCGTTTATCAATATCGTGCTTGCCTGCGGCGGCCCGGCGCTCGATGCGCTGGTGGGGCTTGCCCGTGCCGTAGAGGCGGAGTACCGTGCGCTCAAGGCCGACCAGTCCGCGCTCGATAACAATGACCTGCTGCGCATGGCGTACGAGGCGCTGCGCGACTACCCGGCTATTCGAGCTGCCTATGAGGGCCGCTTTAAGATGGTCATGATCGACGAGTTCCAAGATACCGACCAGATGCAGGTCGATCTGATTCGCTATTTGACGGGTGCGGGCGAGCGCGCGCTGTGCACGGTGGGCGATGCGCAGCAGTCGATCTATCGCTTCCGTGGTGCCGAGGTCGAGGTGTTTCGCCGCCAGGAGCGCAAGGTGGGTTCGACGACGGCGTCCGAGACGGTCACCACGTCCGATGCTCCCGCCGGCGAGCTCGTCAAACTCGTGCGCAACTTCCGCAGCCACGACGAGGTGCTGCGCTATGTGGCGCGCGTCTTTGACGGCGACACCGGTGGTTTGATGCAGGGGTTCTTGGATCTTGAACCGAGCGACAAACGCAAGGACAAGCTCAAGGCAAAGGCTTCGCGCCGCCAGGCGCTGTTCGTTGCCGGCGGCAGTATGCAGGAGCGCACGCAGGCCAAGGCCCGTGCGATCGCCGAGCGATTCCATGCGCTTGCCGATGCCGGCCAGCCCCAGGGCGGCATGGTGCTGCTGCTGGGTCGCATGACCAATGCCGACGTCTACGCGCAGGCCTTCCGCGACCAGGGGCTCGACTGCGTGATCGCGGGCGGCTCAGTCTTTGCCCAGGCGGCCGAGGTGCAGACGGTGCGTGCCCTGGTCTGCGCGCTCGCCAATCCGGCCGATACGGCCCAAGGCCTTATGCCGTTGCTGGCCTCGCCGATGTTTGCACTCGGCGCCCAGGAGTTCCTGGCGCTGGCGACCAAGCTCGACGAGCAGACGGGCGAGACGTCGCGCCGCAATATCGATGTGGGCATCATGAGCGATTCCGATGTGCCGGGTTTGCAGAGCCTGCCGCTCGTGACGCGTGCCCGCGAGGTGCTGCGCTACGCGCTTCGTCGCGTGGGACGAGATTCGTTCGCCGCCATCGCGCGCGATGTGGTCAATGCCTCCGGCTGGTTCGTGCGTCTGGCGCAGCGCGGCCCCGAGGGCAAGGCCATTGCCGCCAACGTGCTCAAGGCGCTCGACGCCGTGGCCGAGGCAGAGGCCGAGCTCGGCAATTCTCCGCGCTCCATCGCGCTCGCCTTCGACCGCTTCTTGGCGGGCAAGGAGGCCCCGGGCGCCCTCAACGAGGAGGGCGACGGCGCGGTGCGCATCATGACCGTGCATGCGTCCAAGGGCCTGGAGTATCCGGTCGTGGCGGTTGCCGAGTGTTTTGGCGTGCGCAAATCGTCCGGTGCGGCACAGATGGGTCGCGTCGGGGGCGGAGCGCAAGTCGTGGCGCTGCCGGCGCGCTTCGATGGCGTTAAGCTTGCCGACGGAACCTTCGTGAAGGGCGATGACGTCAAAAAGCAGTTTGAACACGCGTTTAAGGGCAAGGGCACGTCGCTGTGGCTGCCGCCAGAGCTTATGGAGGACGTATGCGCGACGGGCTCTCCCGCCGAGGCATTTGCCCGCCTGCGCAACGACGACCTGCAGCTTTCGCTCGAGGAACGGGCCCGCTTGCTCTACGTTGCCATGACGCGTGCGGGCGAGCTGGTGATCTTGGCGATGGACGCCGGCGTGAGCCGTGGCAAGGTGACGGCGCCGACCTTCGATGTCGAGACGGACCTGACCTACGACGTCCTGCGCCGCATCCTGCCGACCGACAGTCTGGACATGCCGCAGCTCGATAGCGACCGCCTGGTGTTCGACAACTCCCAACCGGGCGACTACGAGCTCATTTCGCTGACGGACTTTACGTTTGGCGAGCAGGCGTTTGAGGCCAACGCTTCGCTGGATGTCGAGGGCAGGCTTGTTCGTGGCGATGTCGATACAGATACTGCCGACGATTCGGCCAGTACAATCGTCCCCGGTCCTGCCGACCCCGAGCCCGATGCGTTTGAGCTCGTGTATCCCCAGGCAGCGGGCGTGCGCATGGGTGTCTGTCCGTATCCGATGCGTGATTCGTATAGCTACTCGTCAATCGCCGCGGCGCTCCATGCCGAGGCGGAAGACCGTGCCGCCGAGGCTCGTGTTCCCATGGACGAGTCCGGCGATGATGCGGAGTCGGATGGTTCCGAGATGACGGATGCAGACGTGGCCGCCGTCGAGCCCGTTGGCAACCCCATGGCGCTGGGCTCGGCCTTCCACGCTGCCTGCCAGTGGCTCATCGAGATGGGTGCCAATGCGCTGCCCGCTGAGCGTGCCGAGGCCCTGGCTCGCCTGTGGCACCTGACGCCGGAACAGCGCGAGCGCTTCGATGTCGCTCTGGATCGCTGGCTCAAGTCGGCGGTCCGTGCCGAGCTGCTTGCCTGGCCGTGCGTTCGTGCCGAGGTACCGTTCTTCTCGCTGGGTTGCGAAGACGAGGACATTGCCCGCTACGGTGCATATGCCGAGGGCGCCATCGATGCACTGGCCACCGACCCGGCCGATCCGTCGTGCGCACTGGTCATCGACTACAAGACGGGTGGCACGCCGGATGAGACGCCGGAGCAGCTGCTCGAGAAACACGCCTTGCAGGCGCGCGTTTACGCCGACGTTCTGCACAAGGCGGGCTTTGAGGTCGTGACCGTCAAGTTCGTTCGCGTGGAGCGGGCGAATCCAACCATCTTCGTCAATCCCGCCGAACCTCAAGTGGTCACCTACAACCTCTAGTCCTCAGATAACTTGCGGTGGAATACGGACTGTTTTGGTCAAAAAAGCCGCCAAACAGTCCGCATTTCACCGCAACTGCAAGAGGAGCCGTGTGGGTTTGGGCTAGGTTCGGGTGCCGTCCGCGCCGTGCGGTAGAATCGTAACCCTAAGATCACGAACCCGCATCGGAGCTCATTACATGGCATTTGTCCATCTGCACAATCACACTGTTTTCTCCATGCTCGACGGCGCAACCCGTATTCAGGATATGGTCAACCGCGCCGTAGAGCTTGGCATGCCCGCCGTGGCCATTACCGACCACGGCTACATGTACGGCGTGCCCGACCTGGCGCTGGCCTGCGACGCCGTTAACCACAACACGCCCGAGTACAAAACCTGGAGCCACGACAAGGCCTTCTTGGAAAAGGACCGCCGCGACGAGCTGGTGGAGCCCGATCCCGAGGAAAACCCGCGCGAGCATGCCCAGTATGTGAAGGACATGGCCATGTGGGACGAGAAGGGCAACATCGACGAGCTCAAGCCGCCTCTGGTCATCAAACCCATCTTTGGCTGCGAGGTCTACTTTACGCCGGACGAGACGCTCGCCCGCGACCATAAGCCCGAGCTCTACCACATGATTCTTCTGGCCAAGGACCAGGAGGGTTACGTCAACCTGATGCAGACGGTCTCCGAGGCCGCTGTGCAGGGCTTTTACTACAAGCCGCGCGTGACGCTCGACAACCTGCGTCGCCATGCCAAGGGCATGATCTGCACGAGCGCCTGCATCGCGGGCATCATTCCCAAATACATCGACCGCGGTGACATGGAGGGCGCCATCAAGTGGGCCGAGACCTTCCGCGACACCTTCGACCCTGGCGACTTTTACATCGAGATCCAGGAACACGGCATCACCACCGACAACGGCCTGACCGACGAGCAGATGGACCGCACGCTCATCGACATCGCCAAGCAGGTGGGCGTCAAGGTCATCGCCACCAACGACTTCCACTACCTGCGCCGCGAGGACGCGCCCGTACAGGACGTCATCATGTGCATCGGCATGAACGCCAAGGTCGACGACCCCAACCGCATGCGCATGACCGGCTCGGAGTTTTACATGAAGACCGAGGAGGAGATGCGGGCGATGTTCCCGTATTGCCCCGAGGCCTGCGACAACACGCTCGAGATCGCCGACAAGTGCTACGTGGAGCTGGACTGGGATTCCATCATCCTGCCGCGCTTCCCGCTGCTCGACCCCGGCGAGACGCACGAGAGCCAGTTCCGCCGCGAGTGCGAGAAGGGCCTGCGCCAACACTACGGTGACGACTGGGCCACGCGCGAGATCTGTGGCGTCAACATCAAAGAGCGCTTTGAGTACGAATACAAGGTCATTTGCGACAAGGGCTTTGCCGCCTACTTTCTCATCGTTGCCGAGTACGTGCAATGGGCCAAGGACAACGGCATCGGCGTCGGCCCCGGCCGTGGCTCGGCCGCCGGCGCTATCGTCGCCTACGCCATGAACATCACCGCGTTCGACCCGCTCGAGAACGGCCTGATGTTCGAGAGGTTCCTGTCCCCGCAGCGTACCGAGATGCCCGATATCGATATGGACTTCGACGATGAGCGGCGCCTCGAGGTCGTGGAGCACGTTCGCCAGCTCTACGGCCCCGAGAAGGTCACCCACGTCATCACCTACTCGACCATCAAGGCCAAGCAGGCCATCAACGATGCCGCGCGCGTTCTGGACTACCCGGTCTACATGGGCCAGCGCCTGTCCAAGATGGTCTCGAGCGACCCCAAGGTCAAGCTCAAGCAGGTACTCGAAAAACAACCCGGCAAAGAGGATCTGTTTAACCCCGACTTTGCCGAGGCCTATAAAAAGGACGACGACGCCCGCCGCATCATCGACACGGCGCTCTCGATTGAGGGCCTCACCCGTGGCGAGGGCGTGCACGCGTGCGCCGTTCTGATCTGCCGCGACCCCGTCAACGAGCATGTGCCCACCAAGCTCGACACCAAGGGCGGCGTCGAGATTACCCAGTACGAGGGCCATACCGTTGCCGACATGGGCCTGCTCAAGATGGACTTCTTGGGCCTGCGCACGCTGACGGTTATCTCCAAGGCCAAGGCAAACATCAAAAAGAACTTCGGCATCGACATCAAAGAGGAAGAGATCCCCTTTGACGATCCCGAGATCTTTAAGCTCATGGGTTCCGGCCACACCGCCGGCGTCTTCCAGGTCGAGTCCGCCGGCATGACGGCCACGATCAAGAACATGAAGCCCACCGAGTACAAGCACGTCGTGGCATTGATCGCCCTGTACCGCCCGGGCCCACTGGGCGCCGGCATGGTCTCGTCCTACATCAACCGTATGAACGGCAAGGAGCCGGCGGTCTCCTATGACGACCGTCTGGACGACATCCTGGGCGAAACCTACGGCACCATGGTCTACCAGGAGCAGGTTATGCTCATCTCCGTCGAGATGTGCGGCTTCTCCAAGGGCGAATCGGACTCGCGTATCCGTAAGCCCGTTGCTAAGAAAAAGATCAAGCTGCTCACGTCGACGGTGCTCCACTGGGAGGATGGCTCGGACGAGACCACCTACGACCACTGGATGAACGGCGCTATCAAGAACAACTACACGCGCGAGGTCGCCCAGAAGATTTGGGACGATGTTCTCGAGTTCGCATCTTACGCCTTTAACAAGTCGCACTCCGCCGGCTACGCCATCCTGGTTATGCAGACGGCGTGGCTCAAGGCGCATTATCCGCACGAATACATGGCGGCCGTTCTGACGTCCTATACGGGCAAGACCGACAAGATCGTTCACTACGTCTCGGCGTGCCGTCACGACGGCATTCCCGTGCTGTCGCCAGATGTCAACGAGTCCGGTACCGAGTTCACGGCTACCAAGGAAGGCGTGCGCTTTGGTCTGGCCGGTATCCGCGGCGTGGGCACCGGCGTGGCGCAGGCGATTATCGCCGAGCGCGAGGCGGGTGGTCCGTTTAAGACGCTGCACGACTTTGTTGAGCGCGTGGACTCGAGCCAGGCAAACCGCCGCGTGATCGAATCGCTCATCAAGGCAGGCGCCTTTGACTCCACGGGGTATCCGCGTCGCCAGATGATGCACTTTGTGGACAAGAACAACCCTGAGAACATCATCGATGCCGCGGTAAAGCGCCAGAAAGATCGCGCGAGCGGCCAGACGTCGTTCTTCGATATGTTTGGCGACGTTGAGGGCTCGGGCTTTGAGGTGAGCGTGCCCGATCCGGACGGCCAGGAGTGGGACCGCCACCTTAAGCTGAGCCAGGAGAAGGAGGTTCTGGGCATCTATGTCTCGGACCACCCGCTGCGCCCGTTTGAGTATGCACTAGCCAAGGCACGCGACTTCTCGTTCTCGCAGATCGATACCGGCTACGAGGTGCAAAACCCCACGGGCGGTACCATCAACCAGGAGATTCCCGAGGGCAAGGCGCTGTGGTGGGCCGGCATGGTCTCGAGCGTGTCCAAGCGCGTGACCAAAAACGGCGACCCCATGGGTATTGTGCAGCTCGAGGACATGGAAGGCGAGGCCACGGTCGTGGTGTTCCCCAAGACCTACAAAGAGGCCGAGGGATACCTGTACGGCGAGGTCGATCCCGAGACCGGTGCGCAGCTGTCTGATGCGTTTGTTCGCATTAAGGGCAAGCTCGAGCGTTCGGACCGCGGCGACCAGATCATCGCGCAGGAGATCGTGCCGCTTGAGCTTAACGAGGAGAACAACAAGCCCAAGGTGTTTGAGGTCATGGTGCCCAACAGCCGCTTTAGCCAGGGCAATATGGCGCGTCTTGCCACGGTGCTTACCGCCAACCCGGGCGGCGACCGCGTGGAGATCTTTATCGAGCAGGTGGACGGGCGCGTACTGCGTGCCGAGGTGCCGGCCAAGGTCAACGCACGCTCGATTCCGCTGCTGGCAGAGGCCAAGGCCATCGTGGGTAACCAAGGCCGCGTGACGGTGATCTAAAATGATTTTTCTGGGACGGGGATTAAAAAAGGCTCTGTTAGACCAGGATTGACATACATGTGTCCGCACGGTGCCATATCGTTAG
>OAUM01000535.1_pt1 | contig 12003 bp, 6 predicted proteins | sample 1476281 | NCBI WGS metagenome assembly OAUM01 (sample SAMEA2580047, study PRJEB22360) | human gut metagenome | biome: human gut; feature: human-associated habitat; material: faeces | place: Denmark | collected 2008/2010
ATAAACATTTTATTATATATAATAATGTTGTAAGTATATTATTTGAATTTGATTTTACTTTTCTTCTTACGGACATAGTCGTAGGCATCACGTGTAAAAGAGGAGGATTGACGTTTTGACATTCTGTTATCTGAACTCCCGGAGAAGCGTTTTTTCCGGGCTAAGGTACGCCTTACTTCCGAAAATGGGATAGAATAATAGCATTTAATTGTCTTGTAGTGCTTTATGGAAATAGGCCCTTTCATTCTAGCGAGATTAATTCATCGTATCTCATACTCTTAGGTGAAAATAGCCATTTTATACGAGTGTATCGATTGATTCTATAGGATGCGAGGGCTGTTTCTTCCTTATGTATCGCCTAATACATACGGTTGCGTTACCTAATGCATACGGTTGTGTTGCCTAATACAGCCTTTTGTGTTACCTAACTCTATTACTTTTGGGTCTAAACAGGGGTGTTTATGTAAAGAAATGAGGGAAAACGTATGATTTCATCATAGGTTTCTCCCTCATTTCCTCTATTCGTAAAAAGGTCTTGACATCGTTATTCTGTTATTTTGATCATAATGTCAAGATTATAGTGTTTTAGCTTACGGTCCCTATCTTATTAGTCTTTCCAACTGGCTACAATTTGTAGTTGTTTCGCTACTCCTCTTTTTCAAACGAACTTTTTGTGTGTTCCAATGACGATGGTTTTCAGTCATCAAAAAGACAGGCGCGGTAAATCAAGTTTACAGCGCCTTCCATTTATTTAGGGTTATGAGCTTTATTAAGGCTCCGCGATCATCTCTTTAGCGATTATCTCGGCCTCGGCTTTATCGGCGTCCTTTTGGATGTTCGGCAATTCAAGGCCGTAGCCTTTGATCCGGTCCTCACGTTTCAACATCAAGGCGATGAAGAGGGCGAGTACACCGAAGCAGGTGAAGACTGCCATCGGTATCGTATAGTCGTAAGCCGGTTTGCCCGTACCATTGTCTATTTTGCAATACGTATCCAATATCCAGCCGATTAATAAAGGAACCATACTCAGACCGATATTCTGTACCCAGAAAATCAAGGCATAAGCCGTGCCTAATTGCTTCTCCGGGATAATCTTCGGAACAGATGGCCACATCGCCGATGGAACCAAGGAGAAAGCGATACCCAATACGATCATCACGATTGTCGCGAACCACCACTGATTCAAGATCGGAAGTGTGAATAATAAATGCACGCCGATCAACATCAAGGCACCATAGATCATGATCGTCGCCCCTTTACCCTTGCGGTCGTATAAGTTACCGAAGAACGGAGTCAGAAGAATCGTGCCGAAAGGTAAGATAGCCGGGATGTTTCCCGCCAACTCCGGATCTACGTTATATTTATTGACCATCAAGTCCGTAGCGTATTTCAAGAAGGGGAATACGGCCGAATAGAATAATACGCAAAGCAGAGCGATCAACCAGAAACCCTTATTGGTAACGATCAATAAGATATCTTTCAAACGGAAAGGCTCTTCCTCCTCGGCTTGCTCGATAGCGTCCATCGAAGCGTCCAGCTTGCGATCCATCACGCAAAATACGAGGAAGGCGATCAAACCGATACACAACATACAAAGACAAAGCAAGATAGGAGCGGAGATACTACCGAAGTACTTGGCGGCGGGAACCGTGATAGATAAAGCCAAGGCCGTACCCAAACGAGCCGTAGCCATCTCCAAGCCCATAGCCAACGCCATCTCTTTTCCCTTGAACCACCGTACGATAATCTTAGATACCGTGATACCGGCGGTCTCCACGCCGACACCGAAGATCGCGTATCCGAGGGCGGCCACCATCACTTGCGCTTTCCATCCGAAAAGCTCTCCTTCCATCGTAAACGCGTCCGAGATGGCGTAATATTTAATGGAACAACCGATAATCATCAAGATACAGGAGGCGACACCCGTGAAACGGACACCCATCTTATCCAGAACGATACCACCAATAATCAACATGAAAAGAAATACGTTGAACCAACCGTAAGCGCTGGTGAACCAACCATATTCCGTACTCGTCCAGCTTAGCTGTTCTTCCAACATCGGTTTAAGCGGAGCCATTACATCCGTAAGGAAGTATCCGCAAAGCATCGTGAATGCCGCCAAAGCGAGTACACTCCAGCGTGCGACTTTCGAGTCGCTTAGTTTCTGATGAATTTTTTCTATCATGATATTTGTTTTATAGAGTTATATTATTTGTATTCGTCTTCTTTCATGAACAAGGGGAGAGCGTCCGCTACGATAAAGGTGCTTCCGCCGATAAAGATCAAGTCATCCTTGTCGGCACTTTTTAACGCTTTCTCGACCGCCTCTTTCACCGTTTCGCAAAGGACTCCGGGCAGTCCCTTCCGCATGGCTTTCATGGCGAAATCCTTTACGGGCATCGCTCTCTCCACGGAGGCTTGCGTGAAGAAATAAGAAGCATCTGGTGGCATCAAGGATAATACGCCGTCGATATCCTTGTCGTTCACCATACCGACGATCATATAAATTTCGCGGAAACGGCTTCTCATGGCATTCAGGTGTTCCGCTATGTGTTTCCATCCACCCACGTTGTGCCCGGTGTCGCAAATGACGGTCGGTTTTGTCCGCAAGGTTTGCCAGCGGCCCATCAAACCCGTCAGTTGGGTCACGTGCCCGAACCCTTCATGGACGGCCTCGGGCAGGATGTCAACGCCGCACTTCTCGCGGAGCAGGTGCAGGGCGGAGAACACCGTGATGGCGTTGGCTTGTTGTACCTCTCCGGCAAGCTCGCCGATCACCTCGCCGTATTCTATGGAGGGGAACTTCCAGTGTACCATCGACAACCCTCCGGTCCCCTCCAGCATTCCCATGCTCAAGGCGTAGTGGAAGGGTGCTCCTGCCTTTCTCGCCTCGTTCTGGAAGAGGTCGAAAACGGAGCGTTTCTCTGCCTCCCCCAGAAGGACGGGTACGCCTTTCTTGATAATGCCGGCTTTCTCCGCCGCTATCTTCTCCTCCGTATCTCCCAAGAATTGCGTATGATCCAGACTGATATTCGTGATGATACTCAAGATCGGGGTGATGATGTTCGTACTGTCCAAACGACCGCCAAGCCCGACCTCGATAACCGCGTAATCTACCTGCTGGTCGCGGAAATACTCAAAAGCCATACTGGACGTCAGCTCGAAGAAAGAAGGATGGAGAGGCTCGAAGAAAGAACGATGACGCTCGACGAAATCGACCACGTAATCTTGGGAGATCTTTTTCCCGTTCACCCGGATGCGTTCCCGGAAGTCCACTAAGTGGGGAGAGGTATAAAGCCCGACCTTGAAACCGGATTGCCGGAGAATGGCCGCCAATAGATGGCTGACCGAGCCTTTGCCGTTTGTCCCGGCTACATGGATGGTCTTATAGGCTTTATGGGGATTTCCCAGATAATCATCTAGGGCGATACTTGTACCAAGACCGGGTTTGTAAGCGGAAGCTCCGCTGTGTTGGAAGACCGGGATGCTGGTATATAGATAGTGTAGCGTTTCCTCGTATGTCATGTTTTTGTAAATTAGATGCTACAAATGTAGTTAAATTTATTTATACCTTTGCGACTCGTTTATAAAAAGGAGAGAAAAAGAAAATGGAAACACGACGTATAACCTATACGCCTCAAGGAGGCGTTTGTTCTAAGTTGATGGTGATCGATGCGAAGGAGGACGTGATCGAGAATGTGCAGATTGTAGGAGGTTGCCACGGTAACGGGCAAGGCATGTGCGCCTTATTGAAAGGTATGCGCATCGAAGACGCTATCGGCCGTTTGTCTGGCATCGATTGTCATGGAAGGGGAACTTCATGCCCGGACCAGATGGCACAGGCATTGAAGCAATTCAATCGATGATCAGCTTATATCCGATTCCCCGGATATTCAAAATCTTGATAGACTCGTCTTTCGATAACTTATGACGTAGCTTGGTGATAAAGACATGCAGGCTGCGTGCGTTGAAGAAAGAATCATCTCCCCAAAGGTCTATCAAGATCTCTTTCATCGGTAATACTTGGTCCTTATTGTCGCAAAGGCGCTTCAATATCTCGGATTCCCGGTTGCTGAGGAGTTGTTTCTCTCCCCGGTAGACCAATGTCTGCGTGATGGAATCGAACGTATAAAGCCCGATACGGAAAGAGGTGGCTTCCGGTCTTTGGACGGACACCTTATGCAGTAACGCCTTGATGCGTACGATCAATTCCGCCATGCCGAAAGGCTTTTTCAGGTAATCGTTGCCGCCTGTCTCGAAGCCCTCTACCACGTCGTTGGCCGCGGAACGGGCCGATAGGAATAGGACAGGGGTGTGCGTATCCGTCTTACGGATCAATTTGACCATCGTGAAACCATCCATCTTGGGCATCATGATATCCGCTACGATAATGTCCGGGTTGATCTCCGCATAACGGGAGAGGCCCTCCTCGCCATTCGCCGCTAGGGTGATATCGAACTCGTTCCCATCCAGCGTATCCTTGATGATCATGGCCAATGTAGGCTCGTCTTCTACTAGTAGTACTTTTATCTTTTCCATATTTGATACTTGATTTTCGGATTATTATTTAAAATGCAGGGTAAAGGTGGAGCCTTTGCCGGGGACGCTTTCCACACGGGCTGTTCCTCCATGTTTACCCATCATGTCTTTTACGTAATATAATCCTAGGCCATAACCTTTTACGTTGTGGATATTCCCGCTGGGAACCCGGAAGAACTTGTCGAATATCTGCCGCTGGTTGGCTTCGCTGATACCCGGGCCGTTATCGGTTATGGAGATTGTCGTTTCGTGATCGTCTTGCCGGGCTGTCGCTTCGATGCGGCAAGGTTCCTTGTCGGCGTATTTGATTGCGTTATCGATAAGGTTGCTCAACATATTATATAGGTGGGTACGATCGGCCACCAATTCTATATCCTCGGGGATGGAGCAAGTAAACTCCACGGGTTTGCTCGCTTTCAGTTTGTATTGCTCGATGAGGGAGTTCACCAACTCGTTTAATGAGATGGTTTCGGGGCGCAAGCGGAAGGTACTGCGGTTCTCTACGGCGAGTGTCAAGATTTGTTCCACCAATCCGGTAAGATGGATAAGTTGGTCTTTAACGATCGTCAGGTATTTCTTCTGTTTCTCGTTGACGGGATCGCTAAAGTTCAATAATGCGTCTACGGCGGCATAGCTGACGCTGATCGGGGTTTTCAGCTCATGCGTCATATTGTTGGTGAAATCGGTCTTCAATTCTTCCACGGTCTTTTGCTTTAAGATGGTGCGGAGTAAGTATATGAAAGCGCAAATGATCAGCAAAAGTAATAGGAAGGAGGAGATCAGGATGCCTTTCATCTGGGTGAGTATCACGCTGGCCGGTGATTTGAGGAATAGGCGATATTGTAACGTGCTCTCGTTATGGAGCGGGTAATCGAAATGCACGGGGTTTTTCCACGTAGTGAATCGTTCCGGCTTGTCCAGATGCATCCAACCCTTCTCGTCCCCGTTGTTTGGTTTATAAATCGTTACCAGCTCATGTTCCGTTACGATGTTTCTTGCCTCCAGTTCCGAGGTTAATAATTTGTTGTAGGTCTTGAAATCAATTGGTTTTATAGAATCTATATTCGCATGCATCGCTTGCTGCACCATGTCCTCCACCTCGCCGATTACATATAGGTAATCCGTTAGGGTAGAGTCTATCGAGCTAAAGTCTTCCTCATCCCCGTAATCGATATGTAGTTTCATGTGTGAGTCGGGATTTGCCGTCTTGAAGATATCTTCCCGGTTAAGGTCAGGATCTTCTTTCTGCGGATGGATCGAAGCTTTTGCGTCCATCTTCTGCTTATTAGACGGATCTAGCTCTGAGCTGAAGTACACATCTTGGGTTTGAGGTCCCAGCGCTCCCTGTTCTTTTTTGATAGATCGGATGCGCAGGAACAACTCCTTATAGTCGGCGATCTTCATCGCTTCCTCTATATTGATCTCCATCTGTTTATATAATGTATCATATAAACCTTTCAGCCAGTATCCTTGGAAAACCAAAAGCCCGGCCAGCGATAGGACGATCAACAAAGCGATTAACTTAAAACGAAGTCTGATGTTCATGAAGTCTCTTTATGCTTATAATCGAATTGATCGCTAAAAATAGACAATTTTATTACATGAACTTTTAATACGCAAGATAAACTTTATGCGGGCGCTTGTAAATATTTACTAAGGATGCCCATCAACGCCCCAATATCAATCGGTTTAGCCAAATGATAATTCATGCCCGCTTTGATAGCGTTTGTCACGTCTTCGGAAAAAGCGTTGGCGGTCATGGCTATAATTGGCATATGTGCGATATCCCTTCGTTGGAGGGAACGAATCTGCCGGGTCGCCTCATAACCGTCCATGATAGGCATCTGGATATCCATCAGTATTATCTGGTAAAATCCTTCTTCCGATTGGGCGACTTTATGTACGGCGTCGAGCCCATTTATCGCCGTATCGATAGTGATACCGGTGCTGCCGATGATCTCTACGGCGATCTCACGATTTAACTCGTTATCCTCCACCAGCAAGATGCGCTTGCCGGAATAATCGACGTTTGATAACTTGAATGGGCGGATCGGTTCCGGCTGGTCTCCTTCGTCAAGGAAAGATCTCAATACTTGGAGTAGCTTGGACTTATAGAGAGGCTTGGTGATGAATCCATTGGCCTTAACCTCCTTAGCCTCTGCCTCATATTCCTCAAGATCGTATGCGGAGAGAATGATGATCGGTACGTCCGCTCCCACGAAACGTCTGATTTGCCGGGTTGTTTCAATGCCGTTCATTTGAGGCATCTTCAAGTCAATGATCACGGCGAAATACTCTTTCTCCGCTAAATGATGCTGTCGTACTTTTTCTATAGCTTCGCTACCTGAGTATACGCATTCACTGTTTATCCCGATCTCTTGCAAACAGCTAGACGTGTTTAGACAAGCGATCTTATCATCATCTACCACAAGAACCTCTAAACCTTCTACCTCTATCTTATCATCGGGCTTCTGATCCCGGCAAACCAATGGCATGTCGATGGTGAAGCGGGAACCTTTGCCATATTCACTCTCCACCTTGATATCTCCTCCCATCATCTGAATGATCTTATGGCTGATCGACATCCCGAGGCCAGTGCCTTGTATCCTCTTGATCTCATCATCGCTCGCACGCTCGAAAGGCTCGAAAATCTTATCCAGAAACTCCGGTTTCATACCTCTTCCGTTATCCTCAAACACGAATTGATAATTTCCGATGCCGTTATGAGGGTCCTTCTCGTAGATTTCTATCGTGATTCGCCCATTCTCCGGCGTATACTTAATTGCGTTCGAGAGGATATTCATCAATACCTGTTTGATACGCTGCGTATCGCCTTTTACATTCTCATGCCTCAGGTTCTTGACGTGTATATTTAAAGTTTGTTGTTTGTTTTTGATCTCCGGTTGCATCATAACGACCAAGTCTTGCAAGAGCTCACCCACATTGAACTCATCCTCCGAAAGAATTAACCTGCCACTCTCGATCTTGGACATATCGAGAACCTCATTAATCAGACTCAATAATAATTTAGAGGCTCCATTGATTTTTTCCATACAATCTAGTATTCTTTCATGTTCATCTACATGGGCTTTGGCTATAGTCGCCATTCCCATGATGGCGTTCATGGGTGTACGGATATCGTGACTCATGCGGGCGAGAAAATCAGATTTGGCTTGGTTGGCTTGTTCCGCCGACTTTAGTGCTTCTTTAAGTTGCTTTGACTGTTTCTCCAGTTTCTTTTGCAACTCCCTCTGTTCGGTAATGTCGGTGATATTGATGTAAACGATAAGATAGATAGGCTCGTCACCTTCCCAGCCAATACATTCCCCGTTCAACTGTAGCCAAGCGTCGTTTCCGTTTTTGTCTTTCGACTGGATAACGAAATGTACAGGTTCCCCTTTTAGCATACAGGAGATATGTGCGTTCATCGTATTACGGCTTGTTTCATCTAAACGGGAGAAAGGACTGAAAGATAAAAAAGAATTTTTATCGATACCAGAGAAGTCCATATATTTATCATTTGCCTCCAGCAATGTAAAACTGCCGTCTTTATGTACTTTATGCTTGGATATGAAGCCGGGGATATTATCATAAGTGATCGTTTGCTCGATCCGCCTTCGCATTACATCCTCTACATCGGTCATTACCGTATAGGAGATAGGGATGCCGTCTTGTAGTTGGTCGGTAAACGTTGAGGTGATTTTAGTCCATCTTTTTCCTTTTCTCGTTGGCATCTGGATAACGGTTTCGTAACCGCTGGCTTTATTAGCTATCGTCTCGTAAACATTCTTGGATAATATATTCCAAGCTTCATCATAACCTTTAAAATACAAATCGGGTTTATTGTGGAAAAGAGCTTCATATTCTTCTTTGGGGTAACCTATCATATCGTAATAGAAGTCATTTGCCCATAAAAGTGTGAAATGCTCATCCAATAAATGTTTGCTAACGCTAGCTCCCGTAAGCCCCATCAATAAGTTGTATTCTAGATCCGTCTCTCGCCCTTCCATCGTATGTCTTTTTATATTATCCTACAAAAGTAAAAATTATAAAAGGTACCCTTGAAATTCTTCTTTTTGATAATATGTTCCGTTTTTGCTTTCGGCTAGTCGGATGTTTTCTGGTAACAAGAATAGGTATACGATTTACCCCTGTATTCTTGTGGAGTCATGCCTACATTTCGACGGAAGAACTTATTAAAGAACGATAGATTATTAAAACCGAGGTCCATCGCTATGTTCTTGATTTCTCGGTTGGTCCCTTTCAACTGAGCCTTAGCGTCTATGATTATTGTTTGCGTGAGGATCTCTTGAGGAGTCTCTCCGATCGCTTTTTTGATGGATGTCGAGAAATAAGAGAACGTGAGGCCCAACTTCTCGGCATAAAACGATACGTTATGCTCTTTCGTATAGTATCTCAATACCATATTTAGGAACTCTTGATAGATTTGTAACGGACGTGTAAGTTCCTGTTTCTCTAATGGGTAAATTTTACTGTATATTTCTATGATACCTTGACTACACATCATGAAAATGGCCTTTATCATCTCTTTATTGTTCAAGATATCGGGATATACGGCATATTGATAGAGAAGCTCGTAGAAGTTCGTGATCAGGTTGGCCCTGTTTTGGGATATTTTTATAATCGGATACCTGTAAATCATCAGTAGATAACCCATCGTGCTCTTGATAAAATTGGTGTAACACATAAAATCGAAAGAGAACGCTATGAAATAGATCAAGATGTCGGGGGATATCTCATGTATTTGTATGCGACTATTGGGCAATAGCGTTACAACATTGAGTTTCGAAGTGGTCAATTCTGACATATTGATAGTTGAGCGTATTTGCCCTTCCATGCAAAGGATAAAGACCCCAGCTTTTATCTTACAAGGAATATTTATAAACTCCTTGAGTTCGTCGGCGGATATGTATTTACCAACCATAAAGTCCGTAGGTGAATCAAGGCAGAGGAACTGTTTATCCATATTGTAAGATTTTTGACGTCAAATATAAATATTAATTGAAACTCAAATGTTGTAAAAGGAAATATGGAACATATTATCCCAAAAAATAGTTAGCCAAGACTAAATAAGATCCTTTACACCCATAAACTTGAACGGTTGCGCCGGCTTAAAGTCTTGTGCGACCAGTCGCTACCATCCCGTTTGTTCCCGAATAAACTACTCTTGTAGACATGATTTTCAACTTTTAATAGGTTATCTTCAAATATTTGATTGATATATCAACAGTTAGAACCTCTTAATGTTCAGTTTACGTTTTCGCGTCAAAGAGTACGGCGGCCTTGAAACCTTTTTCCTGCAATTCCCTTAGGTGAGATTTAGCATAAAGGATACCACTCATACTACTTTTCCGAAGGTGTTTTCTAGATTACCTTGTTCCTCTTTGTTGGGTTTGATAAATGGCGATAAGACTAAATAACATTCCTGATAAGACAAGGTAAGACTTCGTAAGTGAGTGGTAACATAGTTTCTTTTAAGAATACGTTTCTTTTGTATGAACGAAAAATGATAAAAACAAACCGATATGAAACGTACTATTTACTACATGATTTTATGCTTGCTGATGAGTCTCGGTGAGATTATGGCACAAGGTATTTCCGGGAAGGTGATGGATGGCAAGGAACAGCCGGTAGATGGAGTGGCGGTGATTTTACAGACCCTCGACTCTGTATATGTGGATGCCGTGGTTACCGATACGCTTGGGGATTTTCGATTGAATCATCCGCTAGACCAGTCGTATCGACTTATTTTCCAACACATCTTATATAATATGGTAGAGAAAGAGATAACTACCGCCAACGTAGGTACGGTGGTGCTGGAGGAGAAAGATTATCAGTTGGCCGAGATTACCGTAAAGGGAGAACGCCCGCAAGTGAAACTGGAGGGAGGCAAGCTGACGTATGATGTCCCTCAACTGATGAAGGATAAGACTGCCACGAACGCTTTTGAGATCATCAAGGACTTACCGGGGCTTATCGAGCGGAATGATAATCTGGAGCTGGTAGGGGCCAGTCGTTTGAATATAATCTTGAATGGGCAGTTGACGACAATGTCGGCAGATCAATTAATCCAGTTACTGAAAACTATGCCGGCCTCAAGGGTCGAAAAGGCTGAGGTGATGTATAACGCTCCAGCTAAATATAATGTCAAGGGGGCGTTACTCAATGTCGTATTGAGTAAGAATGAGTCCGAGACTCCTTCTTGGCAAGGTGAAACGGGTGTGGATTACACCCAATATCGCCATGCGGGGGGAGATGCGCATGTGAATTTACTTTATACGAATAAGGGCTTTAGCATAGATTTCCTGTTGAATGGTAATAAGAGACGGGATGTGATGGGGGAGGATATGTTGGCCCGCCATACATTAAATAGTGGTATGACGGAAATAAGCCAACATAATCGGGCCCTTGTCCATGTAAATAGAGGAACGGTTCGTCTGGGAATGGATTATACGTTTGCGAATGAGGATAAACTCTCTTTGGCATATTATCTGAAGGGAGATAAAGTCTTATCGGACCGTGATGCCTTTACCTCATATCTGGATCTGTCGAAGCCGGAAAATAAAAGTGAGAGTACGAGCTTGGTCCGTGATGACGGGCACTCCGCTATTCATAATATACGTTTACAATATGATGGACATGCCGGGATATCGGCAGGAGCGGATTTCACCCGTTATCATTCGCCCTCGGTACTTGATTACCAGGATACGAATGGTTCCCGGACTGATATGATAAATAATACGAGACAGGATGTATCCCGCTGGTCCGTATTCCTAAATAAGACACATAGTTTCGCTTCCGGGTGGGGATTGAATTACGGCGTGCATGGAGGTTACGCTTCGTCGAAAAACTATTCGGAGTATTTATATGATCAAGGTGCTGGCTATGAGATGGACGAGGAAGCGTTGGAGGATAATACACAAAAGGAATACATCGTTGATATTTTCGCCGAGGTATCGAAAAGCTTCGGAGAGCGTTTCTCTGCTACGGTCGGGCTGAAAGGGGAGTATTTTAAGTCTGACTACGCCTCTAGCCGGGAAAATATGAACCTATGGAATGAGGGGGCGTTGTTTCCTACCGTATCCCTGAGCTATACGTTTTCTCCCCGACATATTTTACAGTTCGATATAAGTAGCGATAAGACCTATCCCGGTTATTGGCAAGTCTCCCCGCAAGTAACGCCTCTAAACTCTTACTCGGAAGTGGCGGGAAATCCCTTGTTGAAACCTTATCGCACGTATGAGGGGCAGATGGTCTATATCTTCCGCCAAAAGTATATGCTGGTAGCGTTCTGTGAATACACGCCGGATTATTTCGCCCAACTTCCTTATCAAAGCGATACGGAACTGAAGACCGTTTTTCGTTTCGAGAATATGGATTATAGTCTGGAAGCGGGATTGGCGGGGGTCATTTCTTTTTATGTGGGGGGTTTTACGGTCATTC
>OAUM01000542.1_pt1 | contig 11810 bp, 10 predicted proteins | sample 1476281 | NCBI WGS metagenome assembly OAUM01 (sample SAMEA2580047, study PRJEB22360) | human gut metagenome | biome: human gut; feature: human-associated habitat; material: faeces | place: Denmark | collected 2008/2010
AGCGCGTCTGCTTTGGGAGCAGAATGTCGCAGGTTCAAATCCTGTCAGCCCGACCCACAGGGGAGATTCGTTGAAATTCCAACGTTTCTCCCTTTTTCATGCCCAAAAAGTGTATCATTGCCTGTATCATTATTTCCAATAAAGAAGCCCCCGCCAAAATGACGAGGGCAGAAAAGGAATTACTAATCAACGTAATTCCAATATCGGTCAGTCAATGTCCAGAGAAATCCTATCGGGATAGATACCGTACTTGCTCTCACGGTTAGGATCCAGAGGCTCGACACACTCCTTCAAGGAACTGGCAAACCCACTGTCCCCGATCTCCCTACCAGAGAGAGAAACCTTCACCTCGGAACCGTCAGGATAGTGGATGAAGCTGCTATGCTCCTTCTTACGCCGAGACCCGCCAACGAACAACACGACCTTGTCAATACGGTTGAAGAAAGCATCCCTATCACAAGGAGACTCACCGACATACTGGTCTTCCAAAGGCCAATTGGACGTGATGATGAACTTCTTAACGGCGAGATACCTATTCACGTTCCTAGCGTGGACCTCACCGGAATAATTATCGAGAATCTTGATCAGATCAGCAAGAGCAATGCCGCTACGCGCAAAAGAACGGTCAACAGATCTACCACGCAGATCATCCAGAAGAATCACGGACTCACCCTTATAGTTGTCAAAAGGTGCGGCCCAATCCTTCACGAGATAGACATCGTCAAGCCTCTTGCCAGTCTCAGGATCATGCAAAGCAGTCCACGTCTTACCAGTGCCGGTCTCACCCCAACGGTATTCCACAAAAGGAAGCTCATCCTCACATGCCTTGGATTTCTCCTCAAGGTACTTAGCTTCAAGCGTCTTGCAGTACTGAAGGTTATCCGCCACTATCACAGCCAGAGAAGGGTCTTTAATCACATCGCTGAGAGACCTACCTTCCTTGTAGACCTCAAAGTAGATGATCTTCCTGTCCCTAAGCTTCTTCGAGGTATAGCCAGACCCATCGAACCTCTTGTACTCCTCATAGGTCATGGAGGTGTCCACCAGATCGTTCCAAGTCAAAGGATCACCATCATCGTTCTTCTTCGTGGAGTACTCATGGATAAAGGGGCCAGCGACCCTAGTGTCTTCCTTGGTGCAATAGGAGTACGAACCCTGAAGATTCTTCACAACCTCAAGATGGATGCCAGGAAGCTTATTCATCAGAGTCTTGCCCCTTACACGACCGTCAGAGGCTATAACGCCTTGCAAATGCAGATGTTCGGAATCCTTACCACGTTCAAGCTGACAGGCATACCGGTAATGGGACAACTTCTTCTCAAGAGCACTTTCGATCTTGGAAGGGTCTTCGGTGCCGAAGCATTCCTCGACATTGTTCAACGTAAAGAACCAGTTATTACGAGAGCTGGAGACCAGATTAGAGTCTTTCATTGTTGATAGTTTTCCGTTTCTGTGGCTACTACCTTTCATCACTCGGAAGGACTAATATCAGCGTCGTTTTTTGTAACAAACAGCCTAAAATGGAGTCTCTGGCGTGTTACAAATCTAGAGGTCAAAAATTCACTAATAAGTGTGTCTATATCAAATCAGTATCAAAGTTACGCAAATCCCTAATAATAATACTGGGCATCTAGCCGGTTACAAACCGTCTAGACCGCTTCTCCGTTTCGCTACGAAGCTTGCCCCCGGGATTTGCTCTTCGACCCGCTCAAGGCACTCCCGGCCGCACAGCACAGCCGTATCCAACAACCCAGACGCAAGCACACAGAGCTAACGTCCTTCACCACCTCAGCGACTTATCTGCAACTCAGAAACCACAATGGACCGCGATCCTCGCTTTTCGCGAGTTCGCTCCCATTGCTAGGTCCTTCGCCACAGAGTCACCTCGGTAATCAGGACACGCCCCATGCACCCACGTCCAGACGCCAGACACGGCCAAGCCGCAGGACAGTCAAAAGCACCAGCGGATCTCCGAGGAGAAGCAAGAACACGGAGAGTCGTTTTAAAGGCGAAATCTCCATCTCACGTGCAATCTATCAAAAATGCGTTTTTCTTCGAATCGAGATCTGGCTATTCATCTAGAGGCACTAATAAGTGAACGTAGACGAATAGTTCGTTCTCATCAATCCAAGACCAAGCCAAAAGCAAAAACACGAGGCTCTTAGAAAACGTATCTCAGAAAAGAACAAAACAACCGTAACCACATGATCTGCTCGCCGCAGAGCGTCTTCCAAGGCCAGACCTGCCCCCCTCATCAAGATGAGGCGTATCGAAACCTCAAAAGGTTCCTCGAGATGAGACAAGCTCATCGTTCTGGCCTCTTACTATGATCTGGTTTAAAGCGATACGAAGTATCCTTAGGTGTATCATTATCACACCTGAGAGCCTATAAACGTTGAGATGACGCTATTCAAATCAAATCCTGTCAGCCCGACCGTAACCCCTGAAAACATTAGGTTTTCAAGGGGGTTTAATTATACCGTCGAAAACAATCCGCATACAAATGCATACAAACGCCGCGATACCTCCATGCCTGATTCACACGAGTTCGCGCTCGTGGAGGGCTCTGATCGCGTCCGCCACGTCGTCCACAGGTTCTCGCCCCTCGCGGCGCGAAACAGCCAGTCGTCATCATCCATGTCATTCATCCGCTTTTCGATGTGGTGATGTTTTCTTGGACTTCCCGGCCGGGAGGAGAACCCTCTTATGGCGAAGTACAACAAGGAGCAGCGTGACAGGGCAGTGGACCTGTACATCAAATACGAGCGCTGCGCCGCCGCGGAGGGTTCCTAGGCCGGGTTAAGCAGGAGTTCCTCCGCAAGCGCGGCTTCGCGGGCGTCTCGATGGACGGGTTCATCGGCATGCTCGACGGCTACATGGTCTGGTACCGGAACAGGAGGATCAAGACGAAGTTCGGCATGAGCATCATGGCTCGTCGAGGTGCGCTCGGTCTTGCGGCATGATCGGTGGTGATGGAATCAATGACGAGTCCAACAAAACGTCACCAGCCCCAATTGCTTAAGAAAAATTGAAGCAAAACAGTCATTTCCTTTCCTCCCGGGAACCATCAGTTTGGTTGATAAGCACTCGGGAATCCATCAAGGAACCGGACGATGCCGGTGTTCTCATCCCACCGGCACCATCACCGCCGGCAATGTCCAAATTGAGCGCTCAGGGTGTACAGGAACAAGTGCCGACGCCGAACACCTTTATTTGATCACATACACTTCCGACCGAAGCGTGAGCGTGACCGTGCGCAACGGCGATACCATGTCCGGTATCGCCAAGCGAACCGGACTGTGGCCGCTGTCCGCATGGAGTGCGCCATCCGGCAACATCAACCTGATCTATCCGGGCAACATCGTCACCTATCGAGGCACGTCAGCTGCTGCCAGCGGATCCGTGTCCACAAGTGGTCGTGTGCATGTCGTCAAGCGTGGAGAAACTCTCAGCGGCATCTTCGGGGCCGACGGATGGCAGCGCGTCGCCCAGTTGAACAACCTCGCCAGCCCCAATCTTATTTACCCCGGTCAGCGGCTCCGCTACTGACCCAAACCATTGTGGCCTTCGACACCATGCCGGAGGCCACTCTCATCATCTAAGGAGAAACCCATGGATATTTCCACCGCAACCACCCTTGCCTCTGGGATTGTGGGCCTGATCGTGCCCGCCGTCGTGCAGGCCTTTAAGAAGTACATTCCCAGTGGATACGTCGGGCTTGTCTCTTTGGCCGCATCCATCCTGTTCGGCACCATCGCCATCGCCGCCACCGGCGGATTCGACGGCACCCACACATGGGGAATCACGCTCGCAGGAATAGTGGGCGTCGCCCAGACCGTGTACACGCTCGTTAACCAAGTGCTCGACGGGGAACTATCCAAAGATAAACTGCGCAACCAGTAGTCTGATTTATACTACTTCAATTTACGTGGACTCGGCCAGTTGGCTGGATCCACGTAAATCTGTAGCTACTTCTGAGGGGAAGAGTTGTTTGCCGACTGCTTATCGTTTTTAACAGCAAGAGGACAATCAACATATAGGAGGCTGCCCTTCTTGTATGGAATGACCGTGAGGAGTCGGTCGCATTTGTGCATGATCGCTCGTAAGGAGTTAGTTGCCTCCGTATCGGCAGTGAATCGATGCTTGATGCGAGTTTCCACTCGTTGAAGGCTTTCTGCTTGGCTAGCCCCGGCAGTACTGAGTTCGAGTACAAGTGCGTCTGCAATTAGAATGGACAGTACGTCATTTTTCCAAGAAAAAGCTCCATGGACTTTGCTGACAAGTTCCTTCCTGCGGAGGAAAATGACATCGGTGCTGTGTTCGGGCTGTATAAATCTAATCGCTTCAGTTGGGCTAGTCACATCAATGGCTGCAGGAAGAGCACTGGGATCAATGCCTTCGGGCACTCTAGTGTTAGGAGGCAAGACCACCATTTTCTCGGTGGCCACTTCCGAATCTTCCGCTGAAGCCACTACCTGTTCTTTCCAAGCTTTTTTATCGATGTTGAGTTGGAACTGCTTGTTAATTGCGGTGATGAGATTCAGCATATTAATGATGACAATTGTTAGCATGCTGAAAAATGACGTTCCGGCATAATATCGGTCACGATATGAAAGCTTTGCCGCTCTTGCTTTGTCTCCCTTGGGGTCAGCATGAACCAAATCTGAGTACAGCCAAGCTTCGCCTATCAGGAGATCAGATAAGGGTCGACCCTCGGGAACATTATCTTTGTCATACATTTGAATCGAATAAGATTCACCGTTGTTTTTATCGTGTAGATCTCGAAATTTCTTTCGACAAAAATCGAAACACTGCTTGGCCTGTCCAGTCAATTGCTTTCCGTCAAGTAGCATATCGATCGAGCGGAATACTTTTTCAAGATACACGGGTTCAGATTCGAGGATGCATGGCCTTGTGCGAGCTGCTAGAGATTCAAAAATCTCTTGGTCGGGCATTATGTATTTGATTCGAGTAGGTTGCCCTTCCTTGTAGCTAATTGTCATTGAGGGTTTAACATATTTCTCGACAGAGTTATTTTGGACTAGCGAATGTGCTTCTACGCGGCGTGCTCGAATCACAAAGCGGCGCAAAATGTCTCTCGCCTCCAGATCGTCTACAGGATGGCGTAGCTTCGACTGCTTTTTGGTCGAGTCGGTTTTCTTAGACATCAGCACCTTTCAGTAAGACATTTTGTCGTGCGGCATACACATAATATACCTTTAGTCGAACGAATGTTCGAAATGTCCGACATATGCTTCTCCGGGAATTTTTGTCATCATAATGATATATGTTCTTCCCTATGAGTAGCGCTATCGAATCAAACCTTAGCACCCAAGCCACCGATGGCTTTGATGAAGCAACTGAGCTTATCACGTTGTTGCGTGGTTCTATGACGCGCCGTCAGCTTGCCGAGTCGTTGCATGTATCCACCTCGACTGTGGAGCGCTGGGAGTTGGGCAAGGTGGAGTGCAAGCCTGCTTATGTTCCTGCGCTGCGTGAATTGTATTTCGGCACCACGCATGAAGACGGCACCGATTTCCGCACCATTGACCTGTTTGCCGGCATCGGCGGCATCCGTCGTGGTTTTGCTTCGGCTGGCGGGCATGCGGTGTTCTCTTCGGAATGGAATGAGTTCTCGGCCCGCACGTATCGCACGAACTATGGGTTCACCGAGCAGATGGCCGGAGACATCACCAAGGTGGACGTGGATGACATTCCCGACTGCGATGTGGTGCTCGCGGGCTTCCCGTGCCAGCCGTTCAGCGTGGCTGGAGTATCGAAGAAACGCAGCCTAGGCCGTGAGACCGGATTCCGGGACAAGACGCAAGGCACGCTGTTCTTCGACGTGGCGCGCATCATCGCGGCGAAACGTCCGGCGGCGTTCCTGTTGGAGAACGTGAAGAATCTGACCTCGCACGACCGGGGCCGCACCTTCAAAGTCATCCTCGATGCCCTGCAGAACGAGCTGGGCTACGAGGTGCATTGGAAGGTCATCGACGGACAGCACTTCGTTCCCCAGCACCGCGAACGTATCTACATCGTCGGCTTCCGCTCGCATACCGACTTCACATGGGATGACCTCAAGCTCCCCGAACATAAGCCCGTGCTCGCTGACATCCTTCATAAAAACGACGGCACCGAGCCGTATCTGCCTTGGGACGGCGACCGGTACTTCGACTACGAGCACAACAAGGTGCAGGACAAATACACGCTCACCCCACGCCTGTGGCAGTACCTGCAGGACTACAAGGCCAAGCACGAGGCCATGGGACATGGCTTCGGCTATGGCTTGGTGACGCCTGACATGGTGTCCCGTACCTTGTCCGCCCGCTATCACAAGGACGGTTCCGAGATATTGGTCGCGCAGGAAGGTGAACGCCCCCGCCGGCTCACTCCGCGCGAATGCGCCCGCCTCATGGGATACCCGGATGATCTGCGCATTCCCGTCTCGGACACGCAGGCCTATCGCCAGTTCGGCAACTCCGTGGTCGTACCAGCCATCGCGGAGATCGCCCGCATCATGCGTCCCCATATCCTCAAGGTCATGCAGGAGAACAAGGCCCCCGAACTGATCTCCGATTCCGAACTGGCCGACGAGGCGATCCAAAAGGCCCGCCAACTGGCCGTCGCCGGCGCAAGCCACGACTGGAACGACACGCCGCTAGACCGTTGATGCTTTGGCGCTGACATTGGCATGGGTATTGTTGAGGTATGCGCGATACCCATGTCAACGACGATCAGCAATGGTACGACACGGCCGACATCCAGCAGGTCCACGACCTGTTGACCCGAGCCGGTGCCGAAAGCATCTGGGTCAAGCGGCTGGTGCCCAACAACAACTCGAAACAGCAGATCTTCCTAGGCAACGATCCCTCCGACCTAGCTTTCCTTCCCCTCGGCACGCCGTGGTACACGGATCCGAAATCACAGAAGAAGAAAGCCGGGCCGCTGCTGATTCGCATTCCGGTTCCGTGGCGATGGGTCACGCCTGACGGCGAGTTCGACGCGCCGAACGCCAACATGTGCTTCTACCCGCAATATCCCGAGGTAAGGTTCTCCGGCTTCCTGAAGGGATGCAAGGAAGGCCCGTCCGAGCTGTTGAGCGAGACGAAACGTGGCCACGAAGAGGGACGCTGCTTGTTCTTCGGAACCGTGAAGGACACGGGCGAAGGAATGGGACATGTTGTCGCCTTGGTCGTCGGCGCTCCATCGCCGGCCGCCCAATACGTCTTGAACATGGACACATTCGAGAAAGGGCACGTCTGCCCGGTCGTGTTCCAAGGCCAGAGAAAGCCCGGCGAATTCTCCATCCTTGAGGAAGCTCTTCTCGGCATCATGGGCAAGAAGATCATCCCATGGCGTCTGCGCAACGACGGAACCATCGACAAGCCATACATCGCTCCCAACGCTCCCGGACTGACTCTGGAGGCGGAACTCGGCGTGGGAGAGAACGCCATTCCCGGCCCGGACTTCGACATCTGGGAGCTCAAGGCCATCAAACAACCATCCCTTGAGCGGCGCAGCAACCACCGGGTCACCTTGTTCACGCCGCAGCCCGACACGGGATGGATAACGGGACAATCCCAAGCCGATTTCGTCCTGCGCTACGGACATGTCAGCGGCACCGACGAAAACGGCAATCCCGACGAGTACTACTTCACTTCGGGCGACATTAACCGCCCCGGCGAAGACAAAGAGGGAGCGAAACTCAACCTTAAACTCGTCGGCTTCACCGATGCCAAGCACTTCGATCCCAACGGGATGATCGCCCTATACGACAAGCAGACCGGCGAACTCGCCGCCGGATGGTCATACCTCAAGCTACTGGAACACTGGCAGCGCAAGCACAACCGCGCCGCTTACGTGCCGTATCTCAGGGAAAAAGAAGACGGGAAGACCACGGTAGAATTTGGCCCACTCGTCACCCTCGGCATCTCCACCAGCTTCGGCCTGTTCCTAAAAGCCTTCCAAGACGGCAAGGTCATCTACGACCCCGGCGACAAAATCACCCTCAAAGATGGCAAATGGACGCCCCATTCCCGAAGCCAATTCCGCATCAACCTCAACGACATCTCGGCCATCTACCAAGAAGTAAAAGAAGTGGATCTGCGAGATTCCGATTCTTCGCAAAAAGAGGAATAGCCATGGCAATGATAATGTGTCCCGGCTGCGGAACAAGTATTTCCGACAAAGCGTTGTCCTGCCCGCAATGTGGTTTTGTCGGCGACGATCCGAGTCGTCCGATTTCTCAACAAGCAGTTTATGAGATGGTGCCAAAGTTCCAAGTTGAGATTGATCGTTGGGATCCACAATCGCAATCATTGGTGGGCGAGTCATTGGATATGTCCTTGGAGACCCGGCGTAAAATCTTCGGCTTCCTAGGCAATCTGGAACAGCTCCAGACGCTTGCACCAGGGCTGTTCCAGCTCATCAAGGAATTCTCCAACAAAGATGAAGCCACATTGGTGGCTCATTTGCCCGAGGAGATCATGAAGATGGTTGAAGAAGGAAAGCTCTTCTTCAAGGAGGATGCCAACGGGAAGATTATGCCGCAAGTGTTCGACGTGAACGGGAAGTTCTATAAGCAGGTGCGGCTTGACTGGGAGCAGATGTCGCCTGATGTCATGGATACAATGCGGCACTTGCAGACTCAGGTGGCCATCGCAATGGTGTTGTCCGAGGTCCGCAGCCTTAGGGACCAAATCGAAGGTATTCGAGTGGACTTGCAGAATGACCGTCTGGCACTGGCTGAAGGCGCTTGGGATAAACTCATGCAAGCCCGTGTCATTGAAGATTCACGGCTGCGCGATGCATTGATAGTACAAGCCATATCATCCGCGACCGATGCCAAGCGAACATTGATGCGTAATTTCGCGGAGAACGTCAAATACCTGAAAGCCCATTCCAATGAGCGTATAGACAAGAAACTGATTTCTGCCGTCACTCAGCAAAATCAATCGAGGGCTGCCGATGCGTTCAACGATCTGGCGCAGATCACCAATGCTGTACGTGTCGAAGGCGCTGGATATGCCATGCTCAATCAAAACGAGGCGAGCATGGTATGTTTGGAACAGTTCCGAGAATTCATCGACGCGAATAAACTTAACGAGCGAGACACCTTACTGGCAATTAACTCGCATCTCCCGGTTGGGTCGAAGATGCCTGACATGGTTGACCAATTCGAGGATCTGGCGCTAAGGATCACGGCGCTAGACGGCGCGTCGCAGCTAGACCGTATCCCCCAAAGATTGCTTGAGCCATTCAGACCTGAGCCGGAGACGAACGAAAGCAACAGTGAAGAGGAGGACGGCAACAATGTTCCGTAAGAAGAAGAATGATCCAGCTCAGAGCGAGGGGACTGAAAACAGTCCTCAAAGAAAGTCCGTTAACGATGCTCAAGATGCCGTTGCGCCCCATGGCCACGCTTTCATGCGCAAGACAATCAAGCGTTGCGAAAACTGCGATAGCGAGTTGGAAAGCACGAGAAAGTCCAATTTGTGCGAAGCATGTGAGAAGGAACAACTGCAGAAAAATGTCAAGAAAGGTGCGGCAGCTGCTGCTATCGGCCTAGCAAAAGTGGTTATTCCGAAAGTTGCCCCATATGCCAAGAAAGCCGCTCCATTGGTAGCCAATGCTGTAAAAAAGATAGTGTTTAGATAGCAAAACAGTCTTCCAATGTCGCAAATTCAGAGCGGCTGCGCAATAATGCGATGCTCTATGGATTATGGATTCGGAGTGCTGAGCAATGCCCAAGAAAAAGACTCATAGTGAGTTCCTTGCCGATCTCGGACGGCTGAATGCTCATGCTGACGATCTGGAGATTGAGTCGGAATATCAGGGGTCGAAAGCGCCAGTGGATGTGCGTTGCCTGCGCTGCGGTCATAAATGGATGACGATGCCTGGCACGTTGCTTCAAGGGTGCGGATGCCCTCGGTGCGGTGAGAAGCAGCTCCGGCGTAAGAAAACATACACCAATGAGAAATTCCTAGAGAAGCTTGCCAAGATCAATCCTGAGGCGGAGCCATTAATGGAATACACGAAGGGCTCTAGTTACATCGACGTTCGATGCAAGCGATGCGGCACGATATGGTCCTCCAAGGGATACAACTTGTTGCAGGGCAAGGGATGTCCCCATTGCGGTGCGATTCGGGGCGCGAGGAACAACCAAGGCAAGACTGGTGTCAAGACCCGTGAGCAGTTCTCGGCCGAGCTGGCTGAGGCGTCGCCGGACATCGAGGTGCTTGGCGATTATGTGAACGTGCATACGAAGATCAAGGTCCGGTGTCATGTCTGCGGCCACGTTTGGTCGGCGGTGCCGGGTGCGCTTTTACGAGGTCACGGCTGCCCGAGGTGCGCCCGATCCGGCACCAGCTTCATGGAGCAGTTTCTGCTCTATGCCCTCAGGCAAGCGCTTGCCGGGGAGACGGTTCTCTCACGGGACAAGACGACCATCGGAATGGAGCTGGATATTCTGATTCCATCGAAGCGGCTTGCGGTCGAGCCGGGCGTGTGGTTTCTTCACAAAAGGAATGTCAAACGTGACGGCGAAAAGCGGAGAAGATGTCATGAGGCCGACATCCGGCTTGTGACCATATACGATCAATTCCCGCAAGACATGGAGTCTCCGTTCGATGACGATTGCCTCACATACCCGTTTGATTTGAACTCAGGCGACCGTTCGGCGCTCAGGGATCTTGCGATTGGATTGATTAAGGATGCGGGTGGCATCTGTGAGTTCAGCGCGGATGACTGGGCGAGGATTGAGGAAATAGCGACCGAAGAATCACGTGCCCAGAGTCCCGATCAATTTGTCGAGAGGTTGCATGCCATTCATCCCAATATCGAGGTCGTGGGCAAGTATGTGAATGTTAATACGCGAGTCCGAGTGCGTTGCAACGTGTGCGGGAGGGTGTGGGATGCCTTGCCGGCAAGTCTGCTCGCAGGTGATGGATGCCGAACGTGTGGCACGAAACGGGCTCATGACCAATTGCGCAAGTCCCAAGACGATTTCATTGAGCAAGTCAGGGAAGCGAATCCCGACATCGAAGTGCTTGGCGAATACGTTTCGAGACATGGCAAAGTTCACGCTCGTTGCCGTGTCTGCGGTCACGAATGGGATCCCGTAGCAGCGAGCCTGCTCAGAGGATCAAATCACAAAGGATGGAAAGGAATCCATGGCAAACTTAAGCTTTAGAGAATTTCTCATGGAAGCGCTCATCGGATAAAGTCGACACGCCGAACGCCGTTGCCACCATGACTGCCAAATCCAGTAAAAAACCAGTAACAATGACCGTCACGGTGAGCCAATCCCAGCCGTCTCAACAAAGACAGCCAAAAATCAAGAACCGCCATTTTTCCAACGATATTAGTCTTAGCAAAAAGCCATTCAATCCAACAAGAAACACCCCGCGGAAACAGGATGTCGCAGGTTCAAATCCTGTCAGCCCGACGAAAACCGTTAGAAACAAAGGCGTTTCAGTCGGTTTGAAAACCTTTTCCGGTTTCCGGTATAAACAGTGCAAACACGGAACGACCTCCTTGACGTCAGTCCTCCAGCATGCGGAGTGGAGCATCTCGACCGCGTCCGCGCAACCGTCCAGATTCTCCGGCCACAACGCCGCGTACGTGCCCAAAGTGACCGTCGCGCTGCATGGTGATACCGGAACATGATTTTCCACGGGTTTTGGATACGATAAACCCTATGAACGCATCTCAAGAGAATCTTTGGCCGGCGCCGTTTGCCAGCAAGTCGCTTGACGCCACCGTTGTGGTGCCGGGCAGCAAATCCCTGTCGAACCGTTATCTCATTC
>OAUM01000548.1_pt1 | contig 11603 bp, 7 predicted proteins | sample 1476281 | NCBI WGS metagenome assembly OAUM01 (sample SAMEA2580047, study PRJEB22360) | human gut metagenome | biome: human gut; feature: human-associated habitat; material: faeces | place: Denmark | collected 2008/2010
TTTATCGGCTACCAAAACTCGGGCAAGACCACACTTGTCGAGAAGGTTATCGCCGAGCTCACCCGCCGCGGCCTGCGCGTGGGTTCGCTCAAGCATCACGGGCACCATGGCTTTGATATCGACGTGCCCGCTAAGGACACCTGGCGCCATCACCAAGCCGGATCCAAGCACGTGGGCCTCATCTGCGCCACGCGCTGGGCGGAGTACGCCGACACGCGCGAGGAGGACGAGATGCCCGCGCGCGAGCTGCTGTCGCGTTACAACGATGTCGACGTGGTGATCATCGAGGGCTACAAGACCGAGGGCTTCGACAACATCGTGGTCGCGCGCTCCGGTGTCGACCGTTTGCGCGGCAAGAGCTCGCTCGACCTGGTTGACGGTCACACGCTGGCCCTTGCCTGCAATGAGGCCCTGGCGCGTCAGACCTTCGACGCCGGCCTTGCGACCCGAGCCATCAACATCAACGACGCCCGAGCCATCTGCGACCTCATCCAAGACCACCTTTAAGGCTTGACGCTGAACCTGCCAAAAAGGGACAGGTTTATTATGGTAGGTTTTATCTGGGCAAACGCTGTTTCCACCACAAAGGGGCCAGGTACCTTTGTGGTGGTTTTGCTTTGTTCTTTGTTAGATGTGTGGGACATGCCTTACAATCTACCAAGCAGTTCATACTGAGCGAAAAACGGAGAGAAGGGGCTTGATGCGTCCTTAATGTTTCATGCGGATAGATTGATTTGACAGACGGTGGCGAATACCACCGCCCGTATTCGTATGAAACGAGGAGTCTCCATGCTCGCATCTCTTCTCTCAAAACCTCAACCTTCGCTGTCCGCGCAGGCCAAGCGCCTGGTGGCGATGCGCTTTCTCATCTACACCGGTTTTCAGACCAGCTACTTTATCGGCGTTATCGGAACACTCACCTATGCAGACGATGCCTCGGTCGTGGCGACATCGCTGGCCGTCCTTTTTATGAACGTATTTGTGATTCTGGGATCCTTTGCGGGCGGCGCGGCGCTCGACGCCTGGGGCCCGCGCCGTCATTTCTTGCTGAGCATCGTGGGCACGCTGGCAACCGGCGCGGCGATCCTCGTTTTTGGCAGCGCGACCGGCATCGTCCTGCTCGGCGCGGTGCTCCTGGGCTTCGTGATGGGGTTCGCCCAGCCCATCGCCACATCCTATCCAGCCTACCTCACCGACGATCCTGTCGAGCTCAAAGACATCAACTCCGCCATCGCCATGTTTTCAAACGTGAGTATCATCGTTGGCCCCACGCTGGGCGGCTTTGTCGCGGCGGCTGCGTCGTCGCGCGCGGTGTTCGTACTCATGATGCTCTTTACCGCCTTGACGCTCATTGTCGGTTGGGGCTTTAGGCAAAGTGCAGGTCAGGCCGCCACACACGAAGGCAAACCCGCGATCGGCGACATCACATCGGGCAATGCCAGCCAAAGCCCCGATCCCAACACATCTTCCCGCGCTACCTTCGCGACCAGCATCAAGACGGTCTTTACCAACAGCGTTCTCGCCCTGCTGTTCTTCATCATCTTCCTTTCGAACTTTGGCTATGGCGCCTTCGACCCGCTGGAATCGTTCTTCTACCGCGATGTCCTACACGTCGGTGTCGAATGGATGGGCTGGCTCTCGTCGGCCAGCGGTGTGGGCGCGGTGCTGGGCGCCGTCCTCGCGCTCCGCTTGCCGCGGCGCTTCGTCAGCCTCAAAACGCTGCTCGTTGCACTCATGTCCGTGGGTCTGGGAAGTTTGCTCTATGTGGGAACACCGTACGTGGGTGTGGCCCTCGTCGGCCAGATTGTACTGGGCATAGCTTGGGGCATCGTCAACCCGCTCCACAACACGATCGTGCAAACGACGGCCCCGCTCGAGCAGCTCGGTCGCGTGAACTCGGTCATGGGCTTTGGCAACATGTTCGCCGGCGTGGCCCCGCTGGCGATTGCCCCCTGGCTGGCGGCGACATTTGGTGTGCAGCAGACGCTCATCGGGGCGGGCATGGTCGTGACGGCGGTTCCCGCGGCGTTGCTGCTATTTGGTCGTTGGCACTTGGATCGTGCCGCAAAGCAGTAAAAACCATCACAACATTCGATGAAAATCGCGATTTTGCCGAAAAACGTCGAATGTTGTGATGGTTTGCGTTCCGGCCAGGCCACCCTTCGGGTTCGGCCACCACGAAGGGGCCAGGCACCTTTGTGGTGGTTTTTGCGTTGGCGGGCCGCGCTTACGCCTTGGTATACCATGTACACCATTTTCGACCACATCCAGCACCGCCGCACAACCCAGAAAGGCCCCCATGGACACCACCTTTAGCCACATTAAAGCCGTGTTCTGCGATATCGACGGCACGCTGCTCACGAGCCAGCACACGGTGTCCCCGCGCACCGTGGCGGCGATCCGCGCCCTGCGCGAGCGCGGCGTGCTCTTTGGCCTGTGCACCGGGCGCGACGCCCACGCGACCGAGGCCATGTACGAGCTCTGGGGCATCGAAGGCCTGGTAGACGTGCTGGTGGGCTGCGGTGGCGCCGAGGTCATCGACCGCGCGCACGACATCAACGAGCTGAGCTATCCACTGCCGGGCGAAACCATCGCGCGCATCTGCAAGCACATGGTGGACCTTCCGGCAACGCCCGTCTGCCCCCGAGATGGCGTGCTCTACGTGCCCGAGAGCAACACGTGCGTCGAGCACCTGTCGCGCGTCGACGGCGTGCCCTACCAGGTGGTCGATTTTGCCGAGTTTTTGCGCGAGCCGCAGCCCAAGGTGATGTTTACCATGGCGCCCGAGGTAATGCCGCGGGTGATTGAGCGGGCGTCGACGTTTGCCGATGACACTGTTAAGGCGGCGTCTCTGCAAACCACGCAGTGGCTCTACGAGTTCATGGACCCGCGCGTGTCCAAGACGCGCGGCCTTGTGCGCGTCCTGGAGCTCAACGACATGGAGCTCCAGGACATCTGCGTGTTTGGCGATGCCGACAACGACACCCGCATGGTGGCTGACGCCGGCGTGGGCGTGGCCATGGCAAATGGCAGCGACGCCACCCGTGCCGCCGCCGACTTTGTAACCGCGAGCAACGACAAAGACGGCATCGCGATCTTTATCGAGGAACATCTGTTGTAGCGCTGAGGCAGAATCACCACAATGGGGACAGGCGCCTTTGTGGTGGCCTCAGGCGATTTGGGCGAATTGATACCGAAAATCTGCGCGCAAATTCAAATAAGGTTGTCTGAGCATTACGCTTCTAACCGCCGATGGGTTAAAGATATTCTCATCAGTTTGGTAGGATATTCCTTCCGGTTGATGACCTACTGCTCACGGTCGATTTTCGACCGTGAGCAGGATGTTTGCTATTGAGCAAAAATTTGTGCAAAAAAATCTAATGCCATTAAAAAATGATGTGCAACTAAATTACCAGTAGAAACAAAAAATAGATAGCGAATAAACGAAGGTAAATCTGAGCAAATTTCAAGAGAATTGAGAATCCGCTACAAAAATGTCGGTTTTGTTGCTCAGATGTCTAAACAATCGTTACAATTTTTACAATAAACGTGCGCAATTACAGGTTGCGCAGATACGTTTGATTGTGAAAGAGCAAGATTGCGGTCTCTTGGGGAGGAGACATCGATGAAAGCGAATTCAGACAAATCTAAGCAGAACAATAAAGCGGCACATCGTGTGCTAGCAGGTGTTTTGTGCGGAGCTCCGTTTTGAGCCTGGTACCGTCGCTTGTTATGCCCCCGATCTCGCAGGCCATCGCCAACGATGTCCAGACAGTTTCTACCGAGGAAACTGTAATGGGGTGCTCAAAGTGAAGAAGATCGCCGCATGTAGCTTTATGGCAACTGTTCTCGTAGTGAGCACTCTGTTGTCGCCGTTTAGCGCGGTCTCCACCGCAAGCGCGGAAGATGCTGGACTCCTCACTCCGGGCATTCACAAGCCAACTTCCATCGGCATCGGTACGAATATCGATGTCTCTACCCCCGATCCCGGCGTGGCCACCTACGTCGGCCGCGACATGTATATCGGTGGTAAGCCGAGCGACACTAGAACTCTTGATGCGGGTAACGCTCCCACCGGTTCATATGCCGCTGAGGCGGAGGGCCTTACCGTGGTCCGTGGCAAGCTTGCCATGAATCCTATCAAGGCGAGTTGGAGCGGCGATGGCTTCCGTTTCGGCACCGTTGGTTTTGGTTCTCAGTTTCGTCCTGTCGACCGTAGTACAGTGCTTGCGGTCGCCGGTATAAACAGCTCGATTCAGAACATGAACACCGGTCTGGGAACGACCTCAGATAGTGCGACGGTTGGTGCTTGGACCAGGGGTGCCTGGGTCGGCAAGTCGAAAGAGGATACCGGCTATGACTACACCGCGCAGATCGCCGGTCTCATTACCTATTGGAATGCTGACAACAAGCGCCAGTCTGTGGTGAAGAAGCAGGGCAACTACTATGAAGGGGAAAATGCGGACGAAAGTTCGCTGTTCAAACAAGACGTCAAACAAGACGACATCCTCAAGATCAACGGTAAGGATTACACCAATTTCCTGGATTCCGAAGTAAAGGCGAAGATCTCCGCGCCTCTCGCAAAGCTTCCTGCTACGGGAAGATACGAGGTTGGGGTTGCGGTTGGTGTTGCCAAGGATGATCCCAAATACACCATTAAAAAGTACAACAACACGGAGCAGTACGGACTCACGTTCAACGACGATCTCAAGACCTTTACGCGCAAGACGAACTATACCGACGTTAACGGCAACAACGTTTCCGGCGAGGTGACCCTTGTCAACAACGAGAAGCTCATCACGTTTTACGGGGATGCGGATGGGAACGGCAAAGGTTCTCCGCTACAAGTCTTCAACCTGAAGGCGTCGGATCTTACCAACTCCTATAAAGGCAATATCTACCGTGGCGTGGACTTCAGCTTCAAGAATATACCCGAGGACGCTTCCGTGGTCGTCAACATCATCGGTGATGCTCCGGTTGAGTTCAACACCGGCTGGCGCTTCTGGTGGAATGATGTGGAAATCTCCCGCGGGTACGAGGAAGGTAGCGCCGTCGAGTCTCTGTACTCTACTGCCGCCCAGAGCATCCTGTGGAACTTCACTACGGCCAAGCAGGTCACCATCCGCGGTGGTATGGCCCTTGAGGGCAATAAAGCCCTCGGAGGTACCGATGATAAGTGGACAGACGACGACCCAGCAGCCGCCATGTTGGGCAGCATCGTTGTTCCCGACGGCAGCTTCGAGGACCACGTGACCACTAACGGCCGTGTGTACGTGGGCGGCGACTTTGAGATGTACAACCCTACGAAAGCGTGGAATTTCAGCTTCGAGGGTGACTCGGCTTCCGTCATCGATATGGATCAGGAGCGTCATAATTTCCCGTGGTCCGGGTCGTATACACCGGACGGCTCTGCCATTGCGTGGAGCAAGGTCGACGCTGCGGACGGCAAGACGCTGCTTTCTGGTTCCTCGTGGAAGATATACGGAACTGTCGATGATGCCAAGAATGAGACGAATCCCATCGTTACGGTAACGGATGGCGGTGCCAACGATTACGCTTCGGATGATGGCGAGCTTCAGTTCAACTATTTGAATCAGAAGGCCAAAATTGGCGATCCTAACGATAAAGACTGCTTCAAGTACTACATTCGCGAGGTCAAGGCGCCGGCTGGTTATCAGAAGTCGGACACTATCTACTACGCAACCATGAACAGCACCGGCGAGCAGGTGAACTATGTTCAGGGTTATGTGGATACGACGAACAACAACTCGCTGGTTCCGTTCAAGAATAACTCCACGGGTGCCATCCGCAACACCAAGATCACCGGTACGGTGTCTTGGACCAAGGTGGCGGAGGGCGACACAGAACACAAACTGCCTGGTTCTGAGTGGAAGCTCACCAAGAAAAAGGACGCCGATGGTACGGCCGACCAGTCCTGGACCGTGATCGACCAGGTGAGCGACCAGTCGACTTCGAGCGATACCACGTGGGTAGACACTGACACCGCGCCTGGCAAGTTCACGCTCGAGGGCCTGCCGCCGGGTACGTACACGCTTGTTGAGACCCAGGCTCCGTTTGGCTACGAGAAGAACCCGACGGATTATCGGTTCACGGTGAACACGGACGGTTCCATTGCGTGGACGGATGGCAAAAAGCCGTCTATCGACAAGAGCGGCAACGCGTACATCTCTGACACTCTCACCACCACGTCCGTGGAGATCCCAGTGATCAAATCGGTTCGAAATATGGATTGGCCGAAGAACGACAAAGGCTATGTGCCGTTCGAGTTCAGCATTGAGGCTACGGGTGACTACGCAGACACACCCCCCATGCCCAAAGAGCCCAAGATTTCTGTTGCCCCAGAGGCAGGGGAGGCCGACGCCACCAAGCTCAACAACATCACGGCGGCCTTTGGCGCGATGACGTTCAACATGTCGAACCTGTCCGATGCCCCCGGTACGGCGGGTGACTACGCCAAGACCTACACCTACACGGTGAAGGAGGTCGCGCCTAACGCCGATGCCATCGACAAGCTTCGCTACTCCAAGGCCGAGTACCGGGTTGTCGTCACGGTGAAGGCCGAGCTGAATGAGGCCGGCAAGTACACCGGCCTCACCACCTCCACCACGGTCACGCAGGTGAAGGACGACATGGGCAATACTGTGAGTAACACCATCGGCAAGGACGCCGAGCCCAACGCCATCCCCGCCTCCACCTTCACCAACGTGAAAGTCCTCACGGACCTCCCGCTCACCGGCGCGGGTTGGACCGAGAACTCCATGCTCCTCGTGGGCGCCGGTCTCATGCTTCTGGGCGGTATCGCCGCGGGAGCGTATTGGATCGCTACAAAGCGCCGCTAGGACGATTCGTCTGATGGCGCATGTAGATAGATGTTTATGAATGTCGGGCTTATTTCTGAAAGGGGAATCATGAACCGATTAGTACAAAAGCTGATCGCCGGCGCCGCCGCCGTAGCGATCGCCGTAACCGGCCTGGTGGGTGGAGCGCCCACGGCCAAGGCTGCGCCAGTCTACAGCATTACGATCAACAAGCAGTCGACGGATGCTGCCGATCACACGTTCAACGGCTGGCAGCTTGCCGAGCTGAAGGACGTTGTTGTTGGCAATGACAAGTCGATTGCCTATACGATTGATACCACCGATGCGCTCGTGAGCACCATCGAGGGCGCGATGAACTTCAATGCTGTCATTGATGAGACGGGCGATGCCCGGAACGTGCTTACTGCCTACAAGCAGGACAAGAACTTCTTTGTGTCCGAGGGCAACGCGTCGAACAACCCTATGGGCTTCCTGATCATGCGGGTGTTTAGCAATAGCGGAGCCCCTAACCTCTCCTCGCCTTGGAACAATGATGCCGCGCTGCGCACCTTTGCCCAGAACCTCGAGGACCAGACCTTCCCTGGTACTCCTGCTGCAACCGAGTTCACCACGTCTACGGCCGGCAACGCCAATGTGAAAACCTTTAACGTCCCGGGTATCTGGTTCCTGAAGGACGTTACCAATCCCGCTGCGGACAAGGAGTCCTTCTCGCTGCCCATCATTACGCCGACGAGCATTGCGGGCACCGATGTCGATGGCACCGTTACCGTGAAGAACGTGATTCCGACCATCTCTAAGCATCTTGCCAATGCTGACGGCACCTACAACAATGAGCCGTCCTTCTCCGTGGGCGACACCGTGTACTACACGCTTGAGACTACCGTTCCGTACTACACCGGCTATTCGATCAAACGTGTGTTCAAGATCAACGACACTGCTAGTTCTGCCATTTCTTCGATTGTCGGTAACGTCGCCACGGGCGTAAAGGTTGAATCGGTCAAGGTTGGAGTCGTTACTCTTAAGGTGAGTAACGACTACAGTGTTTCCTATGCTGCCACTTCTGATACCGATAGTAAGTACGCCGGAGGTGTAGATACCGTCATCGACCTTGGCAACTACGTGAACCAGGTTGCGGGCGCTACTGCGCTGAACGAGGGCGCAAAGGTGACCGTACTGGTGAGTGCTACCCTTGATGCAGATGCCAAGCTTTCTGACTCCACCGCCATCCAGGGCAACCCCAACAAGGACTCACTTACCTGGTCGCACAACCCCAACAACACCTCCGATGAGCAGACCATTCCTGGTAACGAGGTGAATGTCTACTCCTATAAGTTCAACATCGTGAAGACCGCCAAGGACATGACCACTAAGCTCTCGGGTGCTAAGTTCACGATCAAGGCGGGAAGCAGCTATCTCGGTTACGAGAACGGCGCATGGAAGACCCTGACCACGACTCCGACTAAGGGTACTCAGGGTGGTGCCGAAGTTGGCGTGTTCGCCACCGACGATGGCGTCATCAACTTTAATGGTCTCGACGCTGGCACGTATGAGATCGAGGAGATCGTTCCTCCCAATGGTTACACCGCCGTCTCCCTGCCGAAGTTCACCTTTACGGTATCCGCTACGGTGAAGTCCGACGATCCCGAGGGCCAGAAGACCATCACTGCTGTCTCTTATGCCAAGGACGCTACCGATCCTCGCGTCTCCGTTGAGAACTCGACCATCAAGATTTGGAACGCCAAGAACCTCACCGAGCTGCCCTTGACCGGTGACCTGGGCATCAAGGTTTTCATCACCGTGGGCGTGCTGCTCATGGCTGCTGGCGCCGCCTTTGCCCTGAGTGCACGTATGCGCTCTTAATTCCCTAGCTTGATGACGCGGCGAGCGGGCGATCGTCGTCTCCTATCAGCGCCCGTGCGCCGCGTTCTCACATTCCCTTTCGCCGCACCCCGTCGCGCTTGGACCCGCGGCGGGGTGTGGTGCATTAACCGTGTCCTCGCACCCACACCCCCGGAGGTGAACCACATGAAGGCAATCAAGCCCGTATCGACGATGCGCACGCCGAGCGTCGGTTCGAACCCGGCTTCCCCCAGCCGACGTAAACCGCCCCTCGCCCTGCGCCTGCTTTCCCTTCTGTGCTTTGTCGCCGGCTTTGTTATCGTGGCCACGCCCCTCGCCCTGCGCGCCATGTCCCAGGCCGAGCAGACGGCCGCAGTTACCGCGGCCGCCAACACGGTTGATGGCTGGCCCTATCCGAAGGCGGAGGAGGCCCTCGCGGCCGCGCGCGCCTACAACGAGCAGTTGGCCGCCGGCGGTCAGGACGTTATCGGCGAGGTCGTGGATCCGTTCGGTAGCACCTCCGGCGCCTCCACCGCCTCTGGCTCTGAGGATTCCATCGCCTCGCAAGATACAACCTACCAGGGGCTTCTTAACGCGGGATCGGGCCTTATGTGCTCGGTGCGCATTCCCAAGATCGACGTGAACCTGCCCGTGTACCACGGCACCTCTACCGAGGTGCTCGCTGCGGGCGCCGGCCACCTATATGGAACATCGCTGCCCGTGGGCGGCGCGAGCACGCACGCCGTGCTTACCGGTCACCGCGGCGTGCCAGGCTCGCTCCTGTTCACGCGCCTGGACGAACTGCAGGTTGGCGACTCGTTTTACATCGAGGTGATGGGCGAGGAACTGGGTTACAAGATCGACCGCATAGACGTGATTACGCCCGACGACGATTCCAAGTTGCGCGTGACCGCCGGCGAGGACCGCGTGACGCTCATGACCTGCACGCCCTACGGCGTGAACTCGCACCGCCTGCTCGTATCGGGCGTGCGTGCGGAGATTCCGAATGAGGTGCCCGTGCCCGAGGACGCGCAGGGCATCAACACCACCGCGGTGGCGCTGGGCGTTTTGGGCGCGCTGCTGGCGATTGTTGTGGGTCTCGTTGCGGCCGGGCACGTGCGCAAGAAGCGGCGCGCGGCGCAGCGTGCTGCCGTTGCCGCCGCGGTGACGCTGGACGCCGGCGCGGCTGCTGGCGAAGGCGGAAACGGGTGGACCGCGGGAGCCTCCAGGCCTGCGGTCCCCTTCTCCTCCTCTGCTTCAGCCTCCTCGGCTTCCCCCGATTCCGATGCTGATTCTCCCGAGTATCGCGGGCGACACCTGCGGTAGCGCCCGCATTGGTGCTCAATATCGCTCGAAGTGCAGCGCCTTCGCTCGCTTCCTGGTCATTTGCCAGAACCGCGGCGCTATCCCGAACATGCCGTACGACGCGATGGTCGAGCTTCCCGCCTACATCGGCAAGAACGGCCCCGAGGTCATCTCGCGCGACAACATCCCGCTGTTCCAGCAGGGCCTCATGATGCAGCAGCTCAACTCCGAGAAGCTCGTGGTCGAGGCGTGCATCGAGGGTTCGTATGAGAAGGCGCTCAAGGCGTTCACGCTCAACAAGACCGTGCCGTCCATGACGGTCGCCAAGGAGATTCTCGACGACATGATCGAGGCCAACAAGGATTTCTGGCCTGAGCTTAAGTAACGAGGCCTTCGACGGCCCGACTGCGAACGGTTCGCAGCGGCCTTTGAGGTCCATAGGCTCCCCCTGGGGTCCATCCTAGGGGGGGCGCTTCTTGTGTATATGGAGGCAAAAGGGATATACAGTCTTCATATACGGCCTCCTTTTAGTAGGGTCGATTTCTCCGGTTGATTTCTGATCTCAGCTGAACATACTGAGCGGATAGGCCGTTCCCGCAGTTAGCCGAAAGCCCCCGGGGTCCCTCCCGGGCTCCGGGGCGGCATTTTCCCAGTTGAAGGAACGGTGGAGATGTGTTTCGGTGGGTCCGGTGGCCATGCTCCGCTCTCCGCCCGGCACCTCTTCCAAGGGAATCGACGAGGGCGCCGGCGCCCAGTATGTCTAAGTGAACGGTTCTTTGGGCAATACTGCTTATGATTTTACGACTGATGATAAGGGCGAAATCAGCGTCAAGGGCCTCGATGCTGGCGCTTACACGGTCGAGGAGACCCATACGCTCCCCGGCTATAACACCGTGCCCAAATTCACGTTCACCATTACTGCCACGGGTCTTAATCAGAATGAGGGCGAGAATACGTTGACGGTGACCACATCCAAGAATGGTTCTGGTCTCGTCACCAATTCCTCTTCTGGTGGCGGCACCGTTACCCTTACCGTCAAGAACAAGAAAGGCTCCGGCCTCCCGCTGACCGGTCTTAACGGCGTGACCTTCACTTGGATCGCTGGCAGCGCAGTGCTGTGCATCGGCGTGGCACACCTCATCCGCAGCCGTAAGCAGGCTGAGGAGTCCGAGCAGGAGTAACGCTCACTCACCCATCCCTTTGGCAGGTGGGATGTGATGGCCATGAGACTTGCGGACACTTTTCTCGTCCATCGACGTTCTTGCTTTGCCATTCTCTTTTCGGGGCAGACTCCGCACTGGAGTTTGCCCCGTTCTTTTTGAACTGCGCAGCCGGGGCGCCGTCGCACGTATGATCGAGCGTATGATTAGCGAACAAATGTTTGCAAATATTGCGTTTACCAGCTGTAAGTGCGAGTGCTCGCAGTAAAATACCCTTGCGACGCATTCCGTGCGCGGGCGGCCGACGACTCGATCGGAGGTCCCCAAATGCTGAAATTCCTTAACGCGCTCGCCACCCTCGCGGCGGTAGGCTCGTTCGTCATCGCGTTTCTTGACTCGTATGAGGTTCGGTTTAAGGTCCGTAGGCGCACGCGCGGTGCGGACGGTAGAAGGCATTTGC
>OAUM01000565.1_pt1 | contig 11397 bp, 4 predicted proteins | sample 1476281 | NCBI WGS metagenome assembly OAUM01 (sample SAMEA2580047, study PRJEB22360) | human gut metagenome | biome: human gut; feature: human-associated habitat; material: faeces | place: Denmark | collected 2008/2010
AAAAACGCGCCTGCAATATGGCGGAATTCAGCGATTTCACCATCGCGGCATTCCAACTGGTCTCCCGATTCCCATCCATCGGTGCAACGTACCGCAAACGCTACTCGCATGTGCTTCTCGACGAATACCAAGACACCTCCACCACGCAGGCCGCACTGCTGAGCGCGCTGTTCCACGCTGACGATACGCATCGCAGCGCGGTCAACGCGGTCGGCGACCCCTTCCAATCGATCTACGCATGGCGAGGCGCAAGCCCGGGCGCATTCCGCATGCTGCAACACGATTTCGGCATGGATGCCACCAGAAAACCGTTCGCATTGACGGTGACACGGCGCAATTCGCGCATGGTGCTCGAAGCGGCGAACAATCTCACCAAACCGTTGCGCCTGCCAGCCAGACGCCTCAGCAGCTCGCTGATGCGCGAAGTCGACGTGCCTGCACTCTCCAACATCGAAGAAGCCCCCGAAGGCACGATTGGCGTGCTCGGATTCGCCACATTCGGCCAGGAAGTCGACGCGGTCGTGCGCTTCGCCAAACATGCGATCGCCTTGCATACGCCCTCTGCGCGTGACCTCGACCATGGCGCGAAAAACAATCGCCCGCATGTGGCGGTGCTGTTCCGATCCAAAGGAACCATGTCGAAATACGCGGAAGCGCTCGAGCAGGCCGGGCTGACCACGCTGGTCGTGGGGCAGGCGGCCCTGCTGGAACGTCCGGAAGTGCGGGACGTGTTCGCCCTGCTGCACGTGGTCAGCGACCATACCGACAGTGCGGCGCTTATGCGACTGCTGGCGACGCCACGATTCGCCGTTGAAGCCGACGATCTGCAGGCGCTTGCGGACACGGCGGAGAGAGTGAATACGGTGTACCGGTATCGTGCGCTCGTATCGGCGGGAATTGTTCCGGCACAGACCACAAAAGCTGGGAATTCCGGTGATTCTATAAATTCCGGTGATTCCAGGAAAACCAGTAATTCCGAAAATAGCGAAACGATTTCCGATTCTGGTCTGTCGAATGCTGAAATCCGATCCATTGTGCGCGAATATCGCGACCAAGTGCCGAATGCTGTTTTTCTGGTGGATCTCATGCTACGAGACGATCTTGAACAACTCATCGATGGCAGGCTGAGCCGCAGGGGAGCGCAGGCGGTGCTTCGTGCCGCGGATACACTCCGCCAAGTGCAGCGCGTGCTCGGCCACCCGCTGCCGGAAGTGGTGCGCGAAGCCATTACGGCGTTGAATCTTGACATCGACATGCTGCTGGCTCGGCATATGCGTGCCGATCATGCCGAGGCCATGCTTGACGCCTCCCACGTGGCGCTCGCCAAGTCGCCGATCGACGCTGTGATGAAACTCGTCGACACGTACATGCAGGAGATCGCATCGCAAGGCTTGCCGAGCCTGCGTGCGTTCATCTCATGGGTGGATTCGCTGCGTGACGCTTCCGAAGAGAACGCGGTGGCCCCCGATGTGCCCGTCGACGTGGTGTTGATGACCGTGCACCAGTCGAAGGGGCTTGAATGGGATGCCGTGGCCGTGGTCGGCATGACCGATGGTGGATTTCCCAGTAACAAGGGCGACAACCTGAGCGTTGTCGTTGACGAAACGCATCTCAATGGTTTCCAAGATGGCGTATGGACGCCGCCTGAATACCATGAAAACGCCAAAACATGGCTGACGAATCCTGCCGCGGTGCCTGTTCCTGTGCGCGTGGATGCGGATATTCTGCCGCGATTCCCCCATGACGCGCTCGTCGGCTGGAATCCATTGGAGGCCTTGGAAGCGTTGGAAGATGCGGAAATCATCGATGATGAAGTGTTCGGCACTCTGCGCACCATGAATGTTGACGATATGGAAGGCGTCGATCCGGACGGACTGTATTTGACGCAGAGCGAGGAATATGGCCGCCGCTTGCATGCCGACGAGCGTCGTCTCGCATACGTGGCGTTGACCCGCGCCCGCCATGAGGCGCTGCTCACCTATAGCGAAACGAATGTGGAAAGCCGTGATCCGCGTGCCGTGGGTGAGCGTAAACAAGTGGCCAAACCGTCGAATTTCTGGCAGGAAGTGTATGACTCCATGCACAATATCGTTTCCAGAGCGGATGAACCGAGCAATCTGGGCGATATCGCGGAAGTTGAGGATGGTGCGGATGCCGTTTTTTCTGGAGATGGTATTTCCGGGAATAATGCTTCCGAAAATGGCATTTCCAGCTTGCATTCGATTGGTGCGCCATTGCCAAGCGGATATTTCGTGGGCGAGCATGCCTGCGATTTCGAGGATGCGGTGGTCGGTGACGCCTGGAACGCACCGCTTGAGCCTCTGGAAGGCGAGCGATTCCTGCCATGGCCGTGCGCTTTGACTGAAGAGACTTGCGAAATGTTGCGTTCGTCCGCCGATCAGGTGCGTGATGCGATGGTCGCCGGCGCTGCGGACCTGGATACCGGCGTGGGCGTGGATGCTGTTGCTGATGACGTTGCGCTCGGTTCGGCCGGTTCGCTGCTGCATTGCGCGCAGCTGTTGGTCGATGATGGCAATCTCATGCCCGACATGTTGGCCGACGCATCGCAGGATGCGTTCGACCGGTCGGTGCGTGCGCAAGGCGAGAAGATTCTTGCGTCTGGCCGTCAGAACGTCACCTCCCTGCAGGCGCGCGCGGGCATGATGAACGATCGTGGCGCCCGCGCCTACTGGCGTGGGCTCGTGCGTCCGATTCCAAATGTCGCGTCGCCAGCCGCGCAGCTAGGTACGCAGTTCCATGCGTGGGCGGAACGGTTCATTATGGCCGATGTGGATATTGCTTGCATCGTCGGCGGTGCTGAAGGCAACGGAAATACGCGCGTAGCTGAATCGAGATCGTCGATGCTTGCCGAAATCAAACGCAACAATGGGATGCAATCTCAAGAAAATAATGCGGCGGTCGAAAATGCAGCGGAAAATGCGATGGAAAACAATGCATTGTTCGATTGGCAGCAGCGTCTTGCCACGTCGGCATGGGCGCAACGTAAGCCCGCGTGGGCGGAACGGCAGATCGTCGTCAATATGCCGCAATTGGGCACCATCATCAACGGCAAGCTTGACGCGGTGTTCTTCGGAGGTCTCAACGAAAAGGACCAATCGAAACAATATACGATAGTCGATTGGAAAACTGGAAAAAAACCTAGGAAAAAAGAAGAAATACAAGAAAAATTAGTGCAGTTGGATATGTATCGGCTGTTGCTGTCGGCAATGGAAGGCGTGCCGCTTGATGCTATCGACGCCTGCCTCTACTATCTGAGTGAGCCCGTTGAGGGCAATCGGCAGCTGAACGCCGCCGACAAAACAGAAGAAGAGATCCTTGCCGAGTTGAGCTACGGAATTCCGAAACAATCCGACAACGACTAGTGCTGGTGCGCCAAAGGATGCGTGTATGCATCCTGCTTGTTCTTGATCATCGTTGAAAAGCGGCGCTTTCCAGCCTGCACGTAGGGTAACGCACTACGTGCAGCGTTGTGGAGGAGCGCCGCTACCCTCGTGCAGCATGTGTGGGCGGGCACACGTGCCGGACGCAACGAAAGTTAAGGAGCGATAATCATGGCTGCCACCAGCGCAACCGAAACCCCGAAGTCGCCATATTCCGTATTGTTCTCCATTCCGGGAACCAAAGCGTTCTGCGCTTCCGGAGCTTTGGCGCGATTGCCGATGTCGATGATGGGCCTCGGCATTATTCTCGCACTCAACCACCTGTACGACAATTGGACGATCGCAGGCGTGATGAGCGCCGCATATGTGCTCGCCACCGCAGCGGTCACGCCACTGTACGCGCGACTGTTCGACCGATTCGGCCAGCGTAAGGTCGGTTCGATGGTGCTTGTCGTGCAAATCATCACCATGCTTGGTTTCGCATTCGCCGCACTGGTGCGCGTGCCTATTCCATTGCTGTTCATGCTGGCCGTGGTGATGGGTCTTACGCAATTCTCGTTCGGCGCACTCGTGCGTACCCGCTGGGCGTACGTGCTCGACCGCACCGGCAACGGCGAACTATTGAACACCGCATACGCCATGGAATCCGCCATTGACGAAATCGTATTCATTTTCGGACCGATTCTCGCAGCGTTCCTTGCAGCTTCTGTGCACCCTGTTTCGCAGTTGTTCGTGCCAACGATTGCCTGCGCCCTTGGCGGTACCATCTTCTTCACATTGAAAGACACGCAGCCGCCGGTCGTGCATGAAGTCAAGGTCGTTTCGGCCTCTTTAGACGATGCCGATGTGCGATTGACTATCGATGGCGATGCCAGCAATACCGGCGATTCAGGTTCCGCACTGCGCAACAGGCTGACCATTGCGCAATTGAAGACGAGTGGTAATCGCAAGAAACGCAGCATTTTCACTTATGCTGGCGTGATTCCGTTGCTGCTGGTTTTCATCATATTCAACATGAGTTTCACCGCATTCGACACGTCCATGACAGCCGTCATGAAATCGTTGCATCTTGATTCCGTGCTCGGCGTGCAGCTAGCGATGCTAGCGGTCGGTTCGTGTATGGGCGCGCTGGTTTTCGGAACGCTTGAGCTCAAAGGATCCCGCTGGCGTTACATGATCATGTTCCTTGCGGCGATCACAGCCGGCTTCTTTGTAATTCACCTGTGCCAAGGCAATCTGATCGTAATAGGCATTGTGGAAATTCTCACCGGTCTGGCTGTTTCGCCGGTGTTCGCATCGGGCAACCTCGTGATGAAAGAAACCGTTCCTGAAGAGTCGTTGACCGAAGGCCTTTCTTGGGTGAGCACTGCGGGAACTGTCGGCGCATCATTCGGCTCGATGATCACCGGTATCATACTGGATCACGCCACACCCGACGTGGGCCTTATGCTGCCGTGGATTTTCGTGCTCGCCTCGATCCCGTTCGCCCTGATCGGCTGGGTGATCACGCGTCGAAATGTTTCACAGCATTCATAGATGATCTGTGATTCATAGATACTATGTGGCTTAAGCATTCCAGCAATTGCCCGAAAAAGATCGTGAGGATTATGTTCGGGCAATTGTATTCTATTGTTGGATTCGTTGGAATCGTAGAAAGCTGTTGCAGATAGATGCAGCCAGAACGCTTGAAGGAGTTGCAATGATCAAGGTTTCTGTAGTTGGCGCCAAAGGGCGCATGGGTTCCCACGTGGTCGACGCTGTGAACAACGCGGACGACACCGAACTGGCGCTCGCGCTTGACGCTGGCGACAACCTGAGCCAAATTACCCCCGAAAATACTGACGTGGTGGTGGAGTTCACCGTGCCGAGCGTGTCTCTTGACAACGTGCGCGCACTCGTGGCGCAAGGTGTTGACGTGGTGGTGGGCACCACCGGTTGGACCGAAGAGAAACTCGATCAGGTGCGTGCCGCGCTCGCTGCCGCGCCTCGCGAGGGCCAGAGCGTGTTCATAGCGCCGAATTTCGCCATTTCCGCCGTGCTTGCCGACTATTTCGCCAAGGTTGCGGCTCCGTACTTCGAATCCGCCGAAGTGATCGAACTGCACCACCCGAACAAGGTGGATGCTCCGTCCGGCACCGCATTCCATACCGCGCAGGGTATTGCCGCAGCTCGTAAGGCAGCGGGTCTTGGCCCTGTTCCGGATGCCACCGAAACCGATGGCGGTTCCCGTGGCCAGGTGGTTGACGGCATTCATGTGCACGCCGTGCGTCTGCGTGGCCTCAATGCCCATGAGGAAGCCCTGTTCGGTAACGACGGCGAGCAGCTGACCATTCGCGCCGACAGCTTCGACCGCATCTCCTTCATGCCGGGCGTGCTGCTGGCCGTTCGCAAGGTCTCCACTGGTGCATACCCGGGTGTGACCGTCGGCCTCGACAACTTCCTCGACCTGTAAATCCTTACGGTTGAACGGTAAATGGTCCCCAAACCGCTGATGTTGGCTTATTCCAGGCATCGGCGATTTGGGGATTATTTGTATCGTCTTATACCTACGCAATACAATCTGTGCCTACGTAATAAAGCTGTGCGCTGACTTTTAGCAATCGGCTCAAGTGCTGGTATACAGTGTGACTGTCCGAATCGAAACGAATGCAATATGGAAACCGGTGAAACATGCAGGCTCTGAGTGCCATCATCGTCGCATTGGCTGTGACGGTAGCCGTTTTGTGGTTCTTTTTCGCGCCGCGCAAAGCGTTCCGCGCCCGTGTCGACAACGGCGTGCAAGAGGCGGTCGTCGAAGTCAAAGGCGGGTACAGTCCGGCAGTCATCGAAGCCGAGGCTGGTTTGCCTTTGCGGTTGATCTTCGATCGAAAAGAAGACGGCGAATGCTCGTCGCACGTAGTGTTCTCCGATTTCGGCGTCGATCTTGCATTACCTCCTTTCCGTACAACGACGTTGACGATTCATCCTGATAGGCCGGGGGAGTACGGTTTTGCGTGCGGTATGAACATGCTGCATGGCACGTTGCGTGTGTTGCCGGGAAAACATCATGCTGCAATGCAGGACGAGCATTCAGCGTCGGAAGAAAATCCGAATAATGCAGAATCTCATGTTTCTATGCAATCGCAACAGACTGCGGTTGATGAAACATCGTATGAATCCGTTGATACTTCTTCTGATTTTTCTTCTGTTTCTGCTGGTTCTTCAGATGATTCTTCCGCATCTCGTGAAATGCGGGCATTGGTTACGCGGCTTATTGTGTCTGCCATCGTTACGATTCCGGTATTCGCTTCTACGATGTTGATGCTGTATCCGATGCCGAATTGGGCGCAGTTCATACTGATGCTGCCGGTGATGTGCTATGCCGCATTACCGATTTTTCGTAGCGGTTTCGCTGCGATCATTCACCGCTCTCCGGAAATGAACGCATTGGTCAGTTTGGGTACGGTATTCGCGTTTGCCTACTCGTGTGTGGTCACGTTTGTGCCTCAGATTCTGCCTGAGAATGCTCGAGAACCGTATTTTGAAGCGGTTGGTGTGGTCATCACGCTGATGCTGGTCGGGCAATTGCTTGAAGCGCGCGCTCGCGTCGGTACGGGAGAATCCATGCGTGCATTGGCGAAACTGCAGCCGAAAACCGCTCGCGTGGTGCGTAATGAAATCGAAGAGGAAATTCCGGTCGATCAGGTGCTGGTCGGAGATATTATTGCGATTCGTCCGGGCGAACAACTTCCCGTTGACGGCACGGTTATTTCCGGTTCATCGTCTGTCGACGAATCCATGATCACCGGCGAATCCATGCCGGTGCTGAAGCAGGCTGGCGGCAATGTGACCGGTGCCACGATCAACGGTACCGGATCGTTGCGGTATCGTGCCACAAAAGTCGGCAAAGACACGGTGCTCGCGCAGATCATTGGATTGGTGCAATCCGCGCAAAGTTCCAAAGCTCCGGTACAGCGCCTGGCGGATAAGATTTCCGGTATTTTCGTGCCGATTGTGGTGCTGATCGCCGTGTGGTCGTGCGCATTGTGGTTTGCGTTTGGGCCGGAACCGCGCGTGGTGCATGCGCTGGTGGCGGCGGTTTCGGTGCTTCTGATTGCATGCCCGTGTGCATTGGGTCTTGCCACACCGCTTTCCGTAACGGTTTCGACCGGTCGCGCCGCGCAAATGGGTGTGCTGATTCGTTCCGCCGAAGCATTGGAGACGTGCGGCAAAATCAATGCTGTCGTGCTTGACAAAACAGGTACGATCACCGCTGGTAAACCGTCATTGACCGACGTGCTTCCGCTTGGAAAATGGCGTGAAATACCAGATGATTTGCTGGCGATCACAGCCAGTGCCGAACGGGATTCCGAACATCCTCTTGCCGCCGCGCTCGTTGCCGGAGCGCAAGAAAAGCATCTTACGTTAGGCGAGGCAACGCAATTCCGCGCGATTTCCGGGCAGGGAGTCACTGCGCACGTCGCGTCACATAGTATCGCTGTTGGCAATACCGATCTGATCGACGATCTTGACGTGGCCATGCCGAGCGTCGGCAACGAGGATCTCGATGACATCATCGAGACTATGGAACGGCTGTCGGCGGAAGGGAAAACGCCGATGCTTGCAGCGGTCGACGGCGAGCTTGCGGGAATCGTGGCCGTTGCCGACACGGTAAAACCCGATTCACAACAGGCCATCGCAGCTTTGAAATCGCATGGCGTCAACGTGGTGATGCTCACCGGAGACAACGAAACAACGGCACATGCCGTGGCAAATCAAGTTGGCGTCAGCAACGTGATCGCTGGAGTGCGACCGGAAAACAAGGCGGATGAAATCGCAAAACTGCAGGCGCAAGGCTATACGGTGGCCATGGTGGGCGACGGTATCAACGATGCTCCTGCGCTTGCCCGTGCGAATGTGGGATTCGCCATTGGAACGGGCACGGATGTGGCGATCCAGTCCGCGGACGTGACATTGATGAACGGCTCTCTGATGGGTTTGGTGCATGCGCTTGATCTGACCCATGCCACCATGCGCAATATCGCGCAGAATCTTGGATTCGCTCTTGGCTACAACAGCATCGGCATTTCCATTGCGGCGGGCGTGCTCTACCCGTTCACCGGCATGATGCTCAATCCGATGATCGCGGGCGCTGCCATGGCGTTCTCGTCGCTGTGCGTGGTGACGAATGCGAGCCGACTGCGCCTGTTCGATCCAGACAAGGCGGTGCGTGCCGCAAACAGGACGTATCAGGTTCGCCAGCCGAACCCGAACGATAATAATCACAACAACCATAGTCAGAAAGGATTCATCATGGGACTGTTCAGCGATCACAAGGCCAAGAAGGAAGGTATGCACGAGGGCATGGAAGGCATGGGCGGCGCGCACTCCTGCTGCGGCCACACTGCCGGCGCCGACCAGAGCGTGCTCGCCAAGGATCCGGTCTGCGGCATGAGCGTCGATCCGGCCGCCGCTGCGGCTACCCGCGAGTACAACGGCACCACCTACTACTTCTGCAACCCGGGCTGCGCCGCCAAGTTCGAACAGAACCCCACCCAATACCTTGCCTGAGTTTGTTCTGGTGGCCGTACTTTTCCCTCTTGGTGACCGCACTGTTTTGGAGTGTCGTGCGGTCAGGAAATCAAAATCGTGCGATATTCCGAAATCGTGCGGTCACCAGATCAAAATCGTGAAGTCATTTGGCTTGAATCCCCCTGAGTATGCGGCTAAGCGTACCGATTCTTCCACTTGCTGGGGGATTTTGGACTGTGGGAGGCTTGGCAGCGGGAGGATTGTTCCAGTGACTGGAGGTTTTGGGTCTCTGGGAGGCTGGTTGACGGGAGGATTGTTCCAGCGGGTGGAGGTTTTGGGAATGTGAGGGGTTGTTTAGCGTACCGATTGTTCCAGTGACTGGAGGTTTCGGGACTCTGGGAGGCTCGGCAACGGGAGGATTGTTCCAGCGGGTGGGGGATTTTGGTCTCTGGAAGGCAGTTCATATTGCGATATGGTCGCGAACTCGGGCGCTTCGGCGTCCGTGGCGGGAAGTACCGTTGGCACTATGACTGACGGTACTATGCATCTTCTTGATCCTGCTCCTTTCGGACGTATTCTTCCGGCCATGGTCACCCCCATGAAGGCCGACGGTTCCGTTGATTTCGAGGCCGCGCAGAAGCTTGCGAAGCAGCTTGTCGCCGATGGCGCCGATGGCCTTGTGGTCAATGGCACCACGGGCGAGTCTCCCACCACCCACATGGAGGAGAAGGTCGAGCTGGTTCAGGCCGTCAAGGATGTGGTGAGCGTGCCCGTTATCTCCGGTGCGGGTTCCAACGATACCGCCCACACCGTGCGCATGGTGGAGCAGACTCAGGAGGCGGGCGCCGATGCGGTGCTTGTGGTCGCTCCGTACTATTCGCGCCCGTCGCAGGAAGGCGTGTTCCGTCACTACAAGGCGGTCAATGATTCCGCGGACAAGCCGATTATCGTTTACGATGTGCCTGGCCGCACCGGTCTGCACATTCAGTTGGAAACCTACCGTCGTTTGGCTGAGCTTGGTCACGTCAAGGCGGTGAAGGACGCCACCGGAGATATCGCGGGTGCCGTGCGTAAGCGTATGGAAACCGGTTTGACTTGGTATTCGGGCGATGACGGTCTGTTCCTGCCGTTCCTTTCGGTTGGTGCAGTCGGCATTATTTCCGTGATCGCACATGCTGCTTCCGGTCCGATGCGCGATTTGGCTGCCGCATTCGACCGCGGTGACATTCATGGGGCTCAGCGCATTGCCGTGCAGCTTGCTCCACTGGTCGAAGCAATGAACGGCAACGGTTTCCAGGCTGTTATGGCCAAGGCTTCGCTGAAGGTGCGTGGCATTCTCGACTCCACGACGATGCGTCTGCCGAACGTCGGTCCGGGCGAGGCTGAGATCAAGCGCGCGGAAGATGGCATGCGCGCTTCCGGCTTGCTGTAATTGAAGAACTTGTGATTGCGAAACTTGTGATTGCGAAGCGCTTGATTGTCGGCGATTGCGCTGATTCCGGGCATTGTTGCGATCACAAGTTTGCTGGGTTTGCCGTAATACGGCAAACTAACTGAATTCCTCGTTTCCGCACAGGCGGAGACAATTAGTAATAGAAATCCAACTAGGAAATGGCTATAGAAGAAACCAAAACAGTAACTACGCACAAGCGCGGCAGCAAAGCTGCCAAGCGCACTGAAAACACGCAGACCGCGGATGTGCAATCCGTGAAGTCTGTGAGCTCTGAGAAGGTCAGCAAGGCTGAAACGACTTCCAAGAAGGCGAAGTCTTCTGGCCGTGGCGGTGGCCGTGGCAATCGTGCGGGCGATGCGTCCGGTTCCGTTCGTGGCGGTTCTCGCGGCAACGGCAGCGGCTCCTCCAAGGGCTCGAAGAGCACGAAAAACGTGAAGGCCGCAAAGAACACGAAGAACTCCAGAGGTCCCAAGAACTCCAGCGCGGCAAGCTCTTCTGCTGGAAGCCGTCGCAATTCCCGTCTTGCTCCGCAGACCACCGCGCCCCAGCAGGATGACGTGTTGATCGCTCCGCCGAAGTACCGTAAGGGCTCCATGCGCATCGTGCCGCTTGGTGGCCTGGGCGAAATCGGCCGTAACATGAACGTGATCGAATACAACGGTCACCTGCTGCTCATCGACTGCGGTGTGCTTTTCCCCGAAGAGGAGCAGCCGGGTGTCGATCTGATTCTGCCTGACTTCCACTACATCAAGGATCGTCTCGACAAGGTCGAGGCTCTGGTGCTTACCCACGGCCACGAGGATCATATCGGCGGCGTGCCGTATCTGCTGAAGCTCCGCCCCGACATTCCGCTGATTGGTTCCAAGCTCACGTTGGCTTTCGTTGAAGCCAAGTGCAAGGAGCATCGCATCAATCCGCGACTGGTTGAGGTCAAGGGTCGTGACAAGCTGAAGGTCGGTCCGTTCAATCTTGAGTTCGTGAACGTCACGCATTCCATTCCGGACGCTCTGGCTGTGTTCGTGCAGACTCCGG
>OAUM01000583.1_pt1 | contig 10882 bp, 8 predicted proteins | sample 1476281 | NCBI WGS metagenome assembly OAUM01 (sample SAMEA2580047, study PRJEB22360) | human gut metagenome | biome: human gut; feature: human-associated habitat; material: faeces | place: Denmark | collected 2008/2010
TCTCGGAAGGCACGTGCAGACCTTTCGTCATGGCCTCCTACCTTTCTTTCGGGCCTTACTGGCCGAATGTATCAGCGCCCCTCCGTATGGGACGCTGCTTGCTGACAGCTCTAGTTATATCCAAAAACCACCTGCAATTCCACCTCGCCCCCGAACGGTCAGCAAAGTGCGATGAACGGTATATCGCATATGATTCCCCCATGATGCACTTCGGTTCTCTAAAGCAGGTTTTCAAAGGTAAATGTTCTTTTTTCTAAGGAATTAAGCTAGATTGCACAAATATTTTCATGTTTAGAAATTGCATAGCTAAAACGGTTTTCTGCATATATATGTCGTTTGTCCATGATTCAATTTGGATTCGATTATATTCAGCTCGCAATCATTCTTATTCATACATCCTCACCAGTTGAGTATGGATATAGATTGTTTCCAAACGAGTTGGGCAGTTAGTTGCATGCCTTGGCAGCGTAAGAAGTAGGTAAAGATACCGTTCACGCGATACGTCCGTGCCAGCGGTCGACTAAATTGAGACAATAGTGAAAAGTGTTAGGCTACCGTCCTCTACGGGGACTGAACGGACAGATGCATATGCCGAGCAAAATCGAAAAGAAGCAAGCCGCCGCAAAGCTGCGCAAGCCGCCGCGCGACTTCTCGTACACGCAAAACCGAGAGCTTAGCTGGCTGCGCTTTGACAACCGCGTGCTTGACGAAGCCTTCGATGAGACCGTTCCGCTGTTCGAGCGTCTAAAGTTCGTGTCGATTTTCGAGTCTAACCTCGACGAGTTTCTCATGGTGCGCGTGGGCGGCCTGTCCGACCTGGCAGAGCTCAAAAAACAACCTGTTGACAACAAGAGCAATATGACCGCCTCCGAGCAGGTCGATGCTGTCATGGCCGAAATGCCCGGGCTCCTTACCCGTTGGGAGTCCATCTTTAAGAGCATCGAGGGCAAGCTCGATACCTTGGGCGTTCACCGCGCCCGCATCGATTCGCTTACGCCCGAGGAGCACACCTTTGTAACCCGCTACTTCCAGGCCTACGTGTCGCCGGTCATCTCGCCGCTGGTCATCGATCCTCGCCACCCCTTCCCCAACCTGCGCAATGGCGCGCTCTATCTGGCCTGTGGTCTGGACGGCGCCACCGACGAGGAGAGCCTGCTGGGCCTTATCGAGATTCCCGCCTCGATGAACCGCGTGGTCGAGATCCCCTCGCCCACCGGCACCTACTCCTACATCTTGCTCGAGGACGTCATCCTCGCCTGCCTGGACAGCTGCTTTGGCTCCTATAAGCCGCTGGATCGTGCGCTGATCCGCGTCACCCGCAACGCCGACATCGATCCGGACGGCGAGGGCGTCGAAGAGGAGGAGGACTACCGCCAGCACATGAAGCGCATCCTCAAGAAGCGCCTGCGTCTGCAGCCGGTAGCGCTCGCGGTCTCGGGGTCGCTCGAGAAGGCAACGCTCAAGACCATCCGCAAGGCGCTCGAGCTTTCGCGCCGCTCGGTCTTTGCCTGCGATATCCCGCTCGACCTGGGCTACGTCTTTGGCATTGAGGGCAAGATTCCCGAGCACCTGCGCAACGAGCTGCTCTTTACGCCGTTTAGGCCGCAGCCCAATCCCACCATCGACATGACCCGCTCCATCCGCGAGCAGGTGCTGCAGCACGACAAGCTGCTCTTTTATCCCTACGAGGCCATGAACCCCTTCCTGGATCTGGTGCACGAGGCCGCCTACGACCCCGAGTGCATCTCGCTGCGCATCACGCTCTACCGCGTGGCCAAGCAGAGCCGCCTGTGCGAGTCGCTGATCGATGCTGCCGAGAACGGCAAAGAGGTCACGGTGCTCATGGAACTTCGTGCCCGCTTTGACGAGCAGAACAACATCGAGTGGGCCGAGCGCCTGGAAGAGGCCGGCTGCACCGTCATCTATGGTTCCGAGGGCTTTAAATGCCACTCAAAGATCTGCCAGCTCACCTATCGCGAGGGCATGGCGCTAACGCGCCTCACGCTTTTGGGCACCGGCAACTTTAACGAGAAGACGGCCAAACTCTACAGCGACTTTATGCTCATGACAGCCCATCCCGGCATCGGCGAGGACGCCAACCTGTTCTTCCGCAATCTGTCGCTGGGCAACCTGCGCGGCGACTACCGCTTCCTGGGTGTGGCGCCCGTCGGACTGAAACCGCTCATCATGCGCGGGCTTGACCGCGAGATCCAGCGCGCCCTTGCCGGCGAGCCCGCCCGCGTGTTCTTTAAGCTCAACTCGCTGACCGACCGCGAGGTTATCGACAAGATCGCCGAGGCATCGTGTGCCGGCGTGCGCGCAGACATGATCATCCGCGGCATCTCGTGCCTCAAGCCCGGTGTTCCGGGCAAGACCGAGAACGTGCATGTCCGCTCCATCGTCGGACGCTTTTTGGAGCACGCGCGCGTCTATGCTTTCGGCGTGGACTCGGACATGATTTACCTGAGCTCGGCAGACATGATGACGCGCAACACCGAGCACCGCGTGGAGATTGCCTTCCCCGTGCTCGACCCCACCTGCCGCGCCCTAGTGCACGAGTACATGGGCATGCAGCTGCGCGACAACGTGAAGGCCCGCAGCCTCACGAGCGACGGCACCTGGGTCCCCGTGGAGCGTGCAGAGGGTGAGAAACCCTTCAACTCGCAGGAAGCCCTGCTGGAGCGTGCCTATCGCAACGCCGAGGCCGCCGCGCAGCAGCGCGCACAGGAGAAGGAACGTGTGGCCGAGGAGGCCATTCAAGCCGAGGTTGAACACGGGGCAGCTGCCAAACCGGAAGCGGTTGCAGCTCCCCCGGTGAATGAGCCCGAGGCTGCCGCAGAGCCCGCCGTGGAGAAAGCGCCCGAGCCCGCTACTGCGACTCCGGAGCCCGCCGCCGAGGCAAAGCCCGCCCCTGCTCCTGAGCCGCAGCCGGCCACACCCAAGGTCCAAGAGGTCCAGGCGACCGTCATTGAGCCCGAGCCTGCACCTGCACCTCAGCCCGATCCGCAGGTCATCAAGCCCGCACCCGAGACGAGCGCCCGTCGCGATAAGCCCGCCGGCAAGACCAAGGCCATCGAGCGCCATCGCCCCGGCCGCGTGCGCATGGGCCTGGGTCTGATCGGCCTGGGTCTTAAGACGCTCATTACCGGCAAGACGAAATAGTCGTTTGTAGAAGCAGTTTGTAGAAGCGCCCCGCATTTGAGGAAAGCCTCGGATGCGGGGCGCTTTTCCCTGCTACCATGGTGCGAACAACAACGCGAATGACAGGCAGGAATATGAAGCTCACTATAGAATCGATGACCTACGGCGCCGACGGGCTGGCGCACGCCGACAACGGCAAGGCCGTCTTTGTGCAGGGCGCCGTGGCAGGCGACACCGTCGAGGCCGAGGTCGTACAGGACGGCAAGTCGTTCATGCGTGCCCGCACCACCGAGATTCTGGAGCCAAGCCCCGATCGCATTCAGTCTCCCTGCCCCTTCGTGGGCATCTGCGGCGGCTGCTCGTGGGGCAATCTCTCACGCACGGCACAGCTCGCCGCCAAGGAGCAAAATCTGCGCTCCACGCTCGAGCGTATCGGCAATTTCAGCCCCGATCAAGTCGATGAACTGGTGCAACCCATCCGCCACACCAAGGATGATTGGGGCTACCGCAATAAAATCGAACTCGAGCCGACCGTTGTAAACGGCCGCGTGCGTCTTGGCATGCACGGTGTCGATCCTCGCAAGATCGTGACCGTCGATTCGTGCCCGTTGTTCGACAAACGCTTCCCCAAGGCACTCAAATCGGTCGTCGGCGCGCTCAATTATCTGAGCGGCAGCCACGACCTGGGCCTTGAGCGCGTGGGCATTCGCGCCTCGCGTCGCACCAAGGCACTCGAGGTGGCGCTCTGGACGCCTACGGGCTCTTTCCCGCGCTCGCAAGTCTCGCGCGTGTTGGCAGACGCCGCGCACCCCACAAGTGTCGTACGCGTGATGAGCAAGGGCGAAAAGAAGGCCCGCCGTGTTTCCAAGGTCGAAATGCTCGCCGGAGAGGGCTCATGGACCGAGAATATCGCCGAGGGTCAGATGCGCTTGTCTGCCCCGTCTTTTTTCCAGGTCAACACCAAGGGTGCCGAGATTTTGATCGAGCTTGTCATGGAAACGCTCGATCCGCAGGAAGACGAGCTTGCCGTGGACCTGTACTGCGGTGCCGGCACCTTTACCCTGCCGCTCGCCCGCCGCTGCGACTTTGTCGCCGCCGTCGAGGCCTACGGCCCCGCCGTGCGCGACCTGCGCCGTAACCTGGAGATCAACAAGCTTGATAACGTCGACGTCATTGGCGGAGACGCGGTGCGCGAGTTCCCCGACCAGGATGCCGACGTCTTGGTGGTCGACCCGCCGCGCGCAGGCCTCGCCCCCGAAGCGATCGACCTTATCGCCAGCACGAGTGCCCACGATGTCGCCTACGTGAGCTGCGACCCGGCCACCCTGGCGCGCGATCTCAAACGCTTTGTCGAAGAAGGCACCTTCTCCCCCGTAAAGATCACGCCAGTCGACCTGTTCCCACAAACCTTCCACTGCGAGACCGTCGTCCACCTTAGGCGCAACTAGCCACTTAATCATTGCTCAGAAAAATCATTGGGAAATCGAGCGTGGCAAGCGGAGGTCTTCGGGGTATAAGACGGCTAATTGTATGCCGCCTATGAAAGGAACCCTCATGCCCAGCGTTGCCGTTCTCGCCGCCGATGGCTTTGAAACTATTGAATGCTTGACCATGGTCGATGTCATGCGTCGCGGCGGCGTGCGTGCCACGCTCGTCTCGATTATGCCCACGCGTGAGGTCGTAAGCTCGCTGCAGATCCCCGTGACCTGCGATGCGCTCTTTGATGAGATCAACTTTGACGAGTACGACTGCGTCGTGCTGCCCGGCGGCCTGCCCGGTGCCACCAACCTGCGCGCCGATCAGCGTGTCTGCGACGTGGTCTGCGAGTTCGCCGCGACCAAGCACGTCGCCGCCATCTGCGCCGCCCCGTTTATCCTGGGCGAGCTCGACCTACTCGAGGGGCGCCACGCCACGTGCTTCCCTGGCTTTGAGAAAAGCTTCCCCGAAGGCGCCTATACTGGCGAGAAGGTCACGCAAGACGGCAACATCATCACTGCCAGCGGCATGGCACAGTCACTCCCCTTTGCATTGGAGCTGCTGCGCACGCTCGCTGGCGACAAGGCCGTCGAGAAGGTCGCCGAGGGCATCCAACTATGATTTTGGCTTCGCAATCGCCGCGCCGCATAGAGCTGATGCGCGAGGCAGGCTACAACATTCGCGTGATTCCCGCGGATATCGACGAAACGCCCTTTGATGGCGAGGCTCCGCTCACGCTTGTCGAGCGCTTGGCACGCGCCAAGGCGGCTGCCGTTGCTGCCGAGTATGCCGAGCCCAAAGAACTGACGGTCGCGGCCGACACCATCGTCACCTTCGACGGCAAGATTTTGGGCAAGCCGGCAACCGAGGGCGAGGCGCGCACCATGCTCCGTGAGCTTTCGGGCCGCACGCACCAGGTCGCAACCGGCGTCTGCATCGTTAAGGCAGGCGATACGGCCGCCCCGCATGCCGCCGAGAGCCTGTCGTTTGTCGATGTGACCGACGTGACATTCTACGAGCTCACCGACGAGCAGATCGAGCACTACGTTGCCTCGGGTGAGCCCATGGATAAGGCAGGCGCCTACGGCATCCAGGGCACAGGCGGCCGCATGCTCGTGCACGATATTTCGGGCGACTTCTATAACGTAGTGGGCCTACCCATCGCCCGCGTCGCGCGCGCGATTCAAAAACTCTCGTAATTGCATCTGGCGCTGGGTATTCCCCAGCGCCTACAATTTTGGCGTACCGTACGGATCCCGACCGGGCACAAGGCGCGGCGGAAAACCGATAGGAGTTAAACATGGATACACTGCTCGAGGCCATTGACGTCTGCGATGTCGATGGCTTTTGCTATGGCAACTATACGGACGAGGAGGCCGGCACCGGTTGCACCGTAATCGTGGCACCCGAGGGCGCCACCGGCGGCGTTGACGTACGCGGTGGCGCTCCCGCTTCGCGCGAGACCGACCTGCTACGACCCGAGAACACCGTCGATAAGGTCCACGCCGTCTGCCTTTCGGGCGGATCGGCCTTTGGCCTCGAAGCTGCAAGCGGCGTCGCTCGCGAGCTTGAGAGCCGCGGCATCGGCCTTCCCGTCGGCCCCACGCAGGTGCCTATCGTGTGCTCCAGCTGTATCTTCGACCTTGCCTTTGGCGACCCCACCGTGCGCCCCGACATTGAGGCCGGCATCGCCGCCGTGCGCGAAGCACTCGACCACACCCCCACCAAGCTCGAACAGGGCAACGTAGGCGCCGGCACGGGCGCCACCGTGGGTAAGCTCATGGGGCCTGCCACCTGCATGAAGGCCGGTCTTGGAGCTGCCGCCGTGGCACTCGGTCCCGTCAAGGTGGGCGCCGTGGTCTCGGTCAACGCCTGCGGCAACGTTGTCGACCCCTTCACCGGCGAGTGGGTCGCCGGTATGCGCGCCGCAGCCGATAGCGACCAGATCGTCGACATGGAACTCGCAGCCTTTGCCGCCGCCGGATCCATGCAGATGCCGCTCGACCGCACCAACACCACCATCAGCTGCATCGTCACCAACGTGGAACTCACTAAGGCACAAGCCACCAAGGTCTCCCAGATGGCCGCAGACGCCTACGCACACGCCATCCGTCCCACGCACACCACCAACGACGGCGACACCATCTACACCCTCGCCAGCGGCAAACTGGGCGCCCAGGCAAGCGCCGCCATTCCCCTGGACCTGTTGGGCATGCTCGCCGTAAGGGCCTTACAGACCGCCATCGTAAACGGAGCAAAAACCGCCAAAACCTCCCACGGCATCCCCGGCGCCGCGAAGTAGCCTAACCTGACCGGTTGCCCGGTGGGGCTTGGTTATGTTTGCTGCTCTACAGTCCTGGCTCGCACGAAGAGCACATTAAGTGCTCTTCGGCTCGTGCGGAACTCGCGACAAACATAACCAAGCCCCACCGGGCAACCTACCAACCAAGCCTTTTCAGCCCAGGCCCCTGTGTACCGCGCGTCTAAGATCTTCAAATTCAGGCAGCCTGACAATCGATTCTTATAGCAGAGGCCCCTTGGCCTTTAGTTTGATACAAGTTCCGCACGAGCCGGAAAGCACTTAATGTGCTTTCCGTGCGAGCAGGACTGTTCGCAGTAGCAAACTAAAGGCCAAGGGGCCCAGTCAACCTATCAGCAGCGATTACTCAGCAGCTAGTTGAATTTGAAGATCTTTGAGGCAAGACGGTATAGGCCGAGTGTGGTTTTGTCTCCGGCCCGTCCGCGCAGATTGGTGAAGAACCCGACCACGCCGTAGCGGGCACGACGATACATGCGCTCGTCGTAGGCCTTCAAATCAATCCACAGCGTCTTTAGGCGCTCGTCGGCGCAATCTTCCTCGGAAAGCTTTGTGAGCACCGAGCAGATCGCCATCATCATGGTGAAATAGCCCATCATGTACGAGCGCAGACGCGACGACCCAACATCGCTGTACAGGTGGTACGACTCCATCATGATGCGCGTCACACGGAACTGCTGGTCCAGACGCTTGACCATCGTGGCCTCGTTGACACTCTGGCCCTCGCGACCGATAAAGTAGCGATAGAGGTCGATGTCGGCGTAGTACATGGTCTTGCAACGCGGCAGCGGCACGTAGGCGTAGATGTTGTCCACATAGAACGTGTGCGGCGGCATGGGAAGGTTGGACTCGCGCAGCACATCCGTGCGATAGCACAGGCTGTGCATGAGTAGGTTCTGGTCCAGGCGGAAATGACCGATCTGATCCCAGGAAAAGATCTTCTTGCGCGGCAGGGCAAATTTGTAGCCAATAGCGGTATGCGTGCCCTCGTAAACCTTCTCGTACACGTAGTTCGAGATAAACAGGTCAACGCGCTGGTCGCGCTCCTCAAAGCCACGCAGAATCGACAGCATGGTCGAAAGGGCAGCGCCGTCAAGCCAGTCGTCCGAATCAACAACCTTGTAGTAGGTGCCCTGTGCCTCGCGCAGACCCGAAAGGACGGCAATACCGTGGCCGCCGTTCTCCTGGTGTACCGCGCGAATGATACCGGGATAACGCGCCTCCCACTCATCGGCCTTATCGGCCGTCTCGTCCTTGGAGCCGTCGTCCACCACGATAATCTCGATATCGGTGGCGTAATTGCTCCCCTCCAAGATGGAGGTGATGCAATGGTCCATGTCCTTGGCGGCGTTATACGAGGGAATACCGAATGTTATGACTTTATGCATGGCAGGCGATAATCTCATCAGAAAGATCGAGGGCGGAATTGGTCACAGCGTCCATATCGTAGTAACGATACTCGGCCAGACGACCCACCGGGTGGAAGTTCGTCAGGTTCTGGACGCGCTCAAGATAGCGCTCATAGAGCTCACGGTTCTCGGGCTCAAGAATGGCGTAGTACGGTGTCTCGCCCGAGCCGGGCGTATAGGCCTTGGAGTACTCCTTCATGATGGTGGTCTTGCCGGGCAGGACCTGACCGGTCATGTTCTTGAACTCGGTGATACGCGTGTAGTCCTCGCTCGTGGTGTAGTTGACGGTGCCCACGGGCTGGAACTGGTCCATATCGAGCGTCTCGAACTTCATATCGAGCGTGCGGTACGGCAACGCACCCAAGTCGAGGTTGAACAGCTCGTCGAGTGGACCGGTATAGACAATCTCGCCACCATAGACCTTGCCGTCGATCTTGACGGTGGTCTCGTCGATCTCAAAGAGATCGCGGGCGTCCACGTCGCAGAACACGTCGATCAGGTCGTGGTCGAGCATGTGCTCAAAGAGCGCCGTGTAGCCCTCCTGCGGCATGCCCTGGAAGGGGGCTTGCGGGAAGTAGCGGTCATCATCGCCCACAAAGACGGGAACGCGGCCGGTGATCGAGGGATCGATTTGATCGGGCGTCTGGCCCCACTGCTTCATGGTGTAATGCAAAAAGACGTTCTCGTAGACGTAATCGGCGACCTCGGCCAAGTCGGGGTCGTTCTTCTTACGCAGCTCCATAATGGGCACCTTGACATCCTTGCCAAAGGTCTCCACGAGCTTCTGATACAGCTCCTCGCCGCGCTCGTCACCAAAGGCGAGCTTGAGACTCGCATGGTTGAAGGGCACGGGCATAAGGGTACCGTTGATGTTGGCGAGCACCTTGTGCTGATAATCCGTCCACTTGGTAAAGCGCGACAGGAAATTGTGCACGCGCTCGTTAAAGGTGTGATAGATATGCGGACCGTACTCGTGGATCAGGATTCCGGCCTCGTCAGTGCAGTCATAGGCATTGCCCGCAATGTGGCTACGGCGCTCCAAAACGGCAACACGATAGCCGATGGTCTCGGCAAGACGGCGGGCGCAAACGGCACCGGCATATCCAGCACCGACGACAATCATGTCGTACGCGCCGGCGTTAAAGCCTTCAGGCAGGCCTGAGGTAATCTGCATCGATACTCCTTGTCAAAAGCCACGGGCTCGTTAGCTGGGCTTTTCTCGAACATTCTTCGAGACATATTTATCAGAGCGATTATAGCGCTAATGCGTCCTATAATGAGCTTGCCACACAAGGAAAGCTCAAGCACCGCGGCGTACATAATTGAAAGGTAAACCCGCTAGCAGCGGGTTTATTCGTGAACAGCCGGGCGCCTGGAGCTTAGTGAAACGCTTGTAAGGAGTAACATGAGCGATTTCCTTAACCGTATGAAGTCTGCCGCCAAGGCCGACCTTAAGACGATCGTCCTGCCCGAGGGCGAGGATCCGCGCACCATCGTCGCGGCCACCAAGATCATCGAGGAGGGCCTGGCAAAGATCGTCATCCTGGGCAACCCCGACGAGATCAACGTTCCCGGCGCTACCGTCATCGACCCGCGCAATGCCGAGAAGCACGAGGAGTACGCGCAGAAGTTTGCCGAGCTCCGCGCCAAGAAGGGTGTCACCATCGAGCAGGCTCGCGCCCAGGTGATGGACGCTACCTACTTTGGCACCATGATGGTCAAGATGGGCGATGCCGACGGCCTGGTCTCCGGCGCCTGCCACTCCACCGCCGACACCCTGCGCCCCGCGCTGCAGATCCTCAAAACCGCCCCGGGCACCAAGCTGGTCTCGGCCTTCTTCGTGATGTGCACCGACACCCCGCAGTTCGGCACCGACGGCACGCTGATCTTCGCCGACTGCGGCCTCAACATCAACCCGTCCTCCGACGAACTCTCCGAGATCGCCATCGCCTCGGCCCACTCTTGGTCCACCTTCATGGGCAACGTTGAGCCGCACGTGGCCATGCTCTCCTACTCCACCATGGGTTCCGCCGGTGGCGAGGTCGCCAAGAAGGTCCAAGAGGCCGTGAAGTTCTGCAAGGAGAAGGCTCCCGAGCTCGCCATCGATGGCGACCTGCAGCTCGATGCCGCCATCGTCCCCACCGTCGCCCAGCTCAAGGCCCCCGGCTCCTCCGTTGCCGGCAAGGCCAACGTGCTCGTGTTCCCCGACCTCGAGGCCGGCAACATCGGCTACAAGCTGGTCCAGCGCTTCGCCGGTGCTGACGCCTACGGCCCCATCCTGCAGGGCATCGCCAAACCGGTCAACGACCTTTCGCGCGGCTGCTCTGCCGACGACATCGTGGGTGTCGTGGCCATCACCGCCGTCCAGGCTCAGATGGCTGAGTAGCAGACATATCCCCTCGGGACCCTACAGGGTAAAGCTCTGAAAACGTCCTCGGACATGCATGAAACCCCCGCTACGCACTTCGTGCGGCGGGGGTTTCATGCGTCCTGACGCTCCTATTTGGCAAGGTGTTTTTTAGAATCCATTTTGCGCTCG
>OAUM01000590.1_pt1 | contig 10681 bp, 7 predicted proteins | sample 1476281 | NCBI WGS metagenome assembly OAUM01 (sample SAMEA2580047, study PRJEB22360) | human gut metagenome | biome: human gut; feature: human-associated habitat; material: faeces | place: Denmark | collected 2008/2010
TGACTTATCCGACGAGGAGCTGCTGGAGCTCGTCACGCGCATCGTGCACGAGCGCAGGCCCGATGCATCATGCGTCGTCACGTTTGACTCCGGTTTTAGCTCGCCCGAGCGTCCGGCAGAGCAGTTGTAGCCCCGCTTCGCTCAGCCGCTAGTTTCCCTGTGCGCCCGAAATGCCGTTTTGCAGCGCGTCCCAAGCATTGGTAGCCATATCGCCCAGGTTCTGCGCGGTATCGCCGAGGTTCTGAGCCGTGTCGCCCAGCTCTTGCGCCTTGTCTCCCAACTCCTGCGCCTTGTTGCTCAAGTCCTCCAGCGTGTTAGAGCTCGAGCTGTCCGTGGTGCCTTGATCGCCGGACGCATTGCCCGACGAGCCGTCCTTGCGCGTAAGCTGGACCTCCAGGTTGCCGTCAGCGTTGTAGTAGGCAGATGTGACGACCCAGTTGGCATCGACAACAGGCGTCGAGCCGTCGTCAGTCAGAATCACAGCATTCGAAAGATCGGCGCCGCGCGACTTGAGGAGCTTCTTGGCGTTGGACCAGTACTGCCCCGGGATATCGCTCAGATCGACGGTGCTAGGCGAGGCGGACTCGGTTTGCTCGGCAGTGGTATCGGCCGTTGAGCTCCCCCGCTTGTTGAGCATGCCCGATACAATGGCAAACACAACCGACAGCGCAAAGAAGATCGCCAACACGATGAGGATCTTCTTGATCACACTCGACGAACGCGACGGCGCCTCTTCCTCGTCCTCACCATACTGCGGAATCGACTTGGGGTACTCACGATAAGGCTGGCGCGCATACGGATCGCGCGACTCATAACGTGGCTGGGACTGCGCCGTGCGCGGCATATACGTCGTCTGCTGAGGCTGCGGAATGGGATTTTGCGGCAGGTTGTTATAAGCGCCTGCCGCCGCGCTGCCATACGGGTCCTGCGGCGCATTGCCATACGGGTCCTGCGGCGCATAATCAAACGGATCCCGCGGTGTATCGCCATAGCCCATAACCCGTGTGGGTTCGGCAGACGCCTGCGTCGCATCGGGGGCAGCATTGCCGGGGTTCGACACAATGCGGGTCGCATCGGCGCTGCCGCCAGCCTGTGCGGAGCCATATCCGCCGCCCATCACGGTCGTCTTGTCCTGGTCCATGCAACGTTTCCTTTCCGTCGCCTGTAAGCATCAAGTTATCCATGCATTCTACCCGCGCAAAAGCCTATGATGGGCAAAGGCCGTCGGTATCTACAAGACATGCGCGTGCCCAAGTATCAAAAAGCCCCGCCGGGCCTTGGTGGGCGCGGCGGGGCGGGCAAGCGGCTATGAGCAGCAGGCTTAGAACAGGCCGGTAATGTTGCCGTCGTTGTCGACGTCGATGTTCTCTGCCGCGGGCACCTTGGGCAGGCCCGGCATGGTCAGAACGCTGCCGGTCAGCGCGACCACAAAGTGGGCACCGGCGGAAACCTTAAGCTCACGCACGGTGATGCGGAAGCCCTCGGGAGCGCCCAGGGCCTTGGCGTTATCGCTAAAGCTGTACTGGGTCTTGGCGACGCACACCGGTAGGTTACCAAAGCCGTTCTCGCGCAGCTCGGCGAGCTGGCGCTTGGCAGCCGGCGTAAAGTCAACGCCATCGGCGCGGTAGACCTTGGTGGCGACGGCCTCCAGAGCATCGGCAACATCGGCACCGTCCTCGTAGGCAAACTTGAGCTCACTCGGCTGCTCAATCAGGCGCATGACCTCATCGGCCAGCTCGAGCGCGCCCTCGCCGCCCTTGGCCCAGACCTCGGAAAGCTTAACGTTGACGCCGAGCTTCTGGCACTCGGACTCGATGAGCTCGAGTTCGGCCTCGGTGTCCGTCGGGAAGCGGTTGATGGCAACCACGCAGGGCAGACCGTAGACGTTCTGGATGTTGTCGACGTGACGCAGCAGGTTGGGCATGCCGGCCTTAAGAGCCTCGAGGTTCTCGTCGTTGAGGTCAGCCTTGGCAACACCGCCGTTGTACTTAAGGGCGCGAGCGGTGGCGACGACCACGACCGCGCTGGGACGAACGCCCGTCATGCGGCACTTGATGTCCAGGAATTTCTCGGCACCCAGGTCGGCACCAAAGCCGGCCTCGGTAATGGCGACATCGCCAAAACGCATAGCCATGCGCGTGGCCATGATGGAGTTGCAGCCGTGAGCGATGTTGGCGAAGGGGCCGCCGTGGACAAACGCGGGCGTACCCTCGAGCGTCTGCACCAGATTGGGCTTAAGCGCATCCTTGAGCAGTGCGGCCATAGCTCCCTGGGCCTTAAGGTCGCGTGCGCGGACGGGCTCGCCGGCATAGCTGTAGCCGACAACGATCTCGCCCAAGCGCTCTTTAAGATCGTTGATGCTCGTGGACAGGCACAAGATCGCCATGACCTCGGAGGCAACGGTAATGTCGAAGCCGTCCTCGCGCGGCACGCCCTGGGCCTTGCCGCCAATGCCGTCGATAACATGGCGCAGCTGGCGGTCGTTCATGTCGACGACGCGCTTCCAGGTGATGCGCTTGACGTCAATACCGAGCTGGTTGCCCTGCTGAATATGGTTGTCGAGCATGGCTGCCAGCAGGTTGTTGGCGGCGCCGATAGCATGGAAGTCGCCGGTAAAGTGCAGGTTGATATCCTCCATGGGGATGACCTGGGCCCAACCGCCGCCGGCGGCACCGCCCTTTACGCCAAAGACGGGACCGAGCGAAGGCTCGCGCAGGGCCACGGCGCTCTTGACGCCGCGACGGCGCAGGCCATCGGCCAGACCGATGGTCGTGGTGGTCTTGCCCTCGCCGGCGGGCGTGGGGTTGATGGCGGTCACGAGGACGAGCTTGGCCTGGTGATCGGTCGGCTCGTTGAGCAGTGAATAGTCGACCTTAGCCTTGTCGAAGCCGTACGGAATCAGGTGCTTCACGTCGACGCCGGCGTTCTTAGCCACCTCGGTAATGGGCAGCGGCGTGACGGAACGTGCGATTTCGATGTCAGTAGGCATGGGCGGTCCTTTCGTTACCGGATGAGAAAAAGACCAATTCAGCATAGCACGGGCGCGCAATAGTAAAGCACCCGTAACCGATGAATGGCGATATGTTTATCCAATGCTCAGCGATAGCCTACAGACCGGCCAAAACGAACCCGTCTCTAAACGGCTGGCTCGATACCCAAGTGCTCAAAGGTGCGCAAGGTTGCCTGACGGCCCTGGGGTGTGCGGATCATCAAGCCGCACTGCAGCAGATAGGGCTCATAAACATCCTCGAGCGTACCCGGGTCCTCGCCCACCGCGCTGGCAAGGGTCGTCAGACCCACGGCACGACCGGAAAACGTCTTGGCAAGCGTCTCCAAGATACGAATGTCCATCCAGTCCAGACCAAGTTCATCGATCTCGAAGAACTCGAGTGCCTGACGGCAGATATCGAGCTCGATGGGACCGTTGCCGCGCACCTGCGCATAGTCGCGCACGCGTTTGAGCAGACGGTTGGCGAGGCGCGGCGTACCACGCGAGCGCGAGCCAATCTCGAGCGCGCTCGGATGGTCGATCGTCACGCCCAGGATGGTCGCCGAGCGCGTCACGATCTGGGCGAGCTCCTCAACGGTGTAGTAATCCAGGCGATACGAAATGCCAAAGCGATCGCGCAGCGGGCCGGTCAGCATACCCGAGCGGGTCGTTGCCGCCACCAGCGTAAACTTGGGGATATCCAGGCGAATCGAGCGAGCGGCCGGACCTTTACCGATCACGATATCGAGGGCAAAGTCCTCCATAGCGGGATACAGGACTTCCTCGACCGAGCGGTTGAGGCGATGAATCTCGTCAATAAACAAAACGTCACCTGGCTGCAAGTTAGTCAGGATGGCTGCCAGGTCACCGGTACGCGCAATAGCGGGGCCGCTCGTCGTCTTGATCTGAGCGCCCAGCTCGTTGGCGATAACCGTGGCCAGCGTGGTCTTGCCCAGGCCCGGAGGGCCCGAGAAAATCACGTGGTCGAGCGTCTCGCCACGGCTCTGCGCCGCCTCGATCAGCACGCGAAGGCTCTGCTTGATATGCTCCTGACCGCAGTAGTCGTCCAGGCGCTGGGGACGCAGGGTACGGTCGACATCGAGGTCTTCGGGTGTCAGCTCCGAGCCCACCATGCGCTCACCGTGCGCCATGGATGCCGCCGGCGAGTTACCGGGCGTCGCCCACAGGTCCTGAGAGTCATCGGCTTCCCACATCACGCATCCATTCCGAGTCGCTTAAGCGCCGCGCCGAGCAGATCCTCGACACGCATATTCTGTCCATCATACCCACTCAGAGCAACCTCGATCTCCTGCGGGCTAAAGCCCATGGAAAGGAGCGCCGCGCGGGCATCATCGATCGCCGAGGGAGCGGCGGCGGGAACCGGCATCGCAACCTGACCGGGGATTACGTCGACCGGAACAAAGCCCTTGTCCTTGGCAAAGGTACTCTTGAGCTCCAAGATGAGGCGCTGGGCGGTCTTTTTGCCTACACCGGGCACCTTGGCCATGCCCTTGTCGTCCTCGGCCATCACCAGGGAATACAGCTGTCCCACGGTATAGGTGGAAAGCACAGCAAGCGCCAGGCGCGGACCGACGCCCGAGACAGAAACGAGCCGATCGAACATCGTGCGCTCGTCCTTGGAAGCAAAGCCAAAGAGTGTCATGGCGTCCTCGCGCACCTGCATGCGGGTATAGAGGCGAACCTCGCCGCCGGGCGTAGGCAGCGTGGCGGCAGTGCTGCCCGAAATACCGAGTTCAAAGCCCACGCCCGATACATCGACGACGGCCGAGCTCATCGTGGCCTCGACAAGCGTTCCATGGAGCTGGGAGATCATCAGTATCCGGTTCCTCTCTGTTGATAGAACTCGCCGCCGGTAAGCGCCCGGGTACGGCTTAGGTTAACGTGACAGATGGCGCAAGCCAGGGCATCGGCGGCATGGTCTGGGTGCGGGTCGTGATCAAGCTGCGTGAGTGTGCGCACCATGTAGGCAACCTGCCGTTTATCCGCAGCGCCCGTGCCCACCACGGCCTGCTTGATCTGCATGGGCGTGTATTCGCCAATCTCGAGCGCGCATTCCGAAAGCGCCACGAGTGCAGCACCGCGGGCATGCGCCGTGGGGATGGCCGAGCGGACGTTAGCGCCAAAGTAAATGCTCTCGATAGCCGCGGTATCGGGACGGTAGCGTTCGACGACGCCCTTGAGGTCGTGGGCGATATGCGACAGGCGCACCGCGAGCGGGCTGCCCGCGCCGGTCTCGATACAACCGTAGGCACGGCAGCGAACCTCTCCGCGCCGTTCCTCGATAATCCCCCAGCCCGTATGGGCCAAACCAGGGTCGATACCCAAGATAACCAAGCCGACCTCCCCTCGCCACAAGCGCAGCGCAAGGCAAGGCCCCGCGCATCATTCACGAACGTCTGTTCTAGAATAACACAACGCCAGCCCCATACGTCAGCCGAGATTGAATTGTAGGTTGAGCATACGCAAGCGAGCGCCCGCCAGAGCGAGCAAGGTGCCTTGAAAGAGGAGGGCATTGACCTGGCGGTCATGCCCGACGATTGAAAGGCAGATTGCCGCTCTGGCGGGCGCGCAGCGACCTAGTTTTGAGAGAAGAATGGGAATTGCCTCGGATCCACCGGCGGATGCGGCATCGGACCTCCCTGGGGCCCACCCTGCGGTCCGCCCTGGCCGCCCATCATCTTGTCGATGGCGTCCTGGACCTCGCCCTCAAACCGCTTCATGCCCTCGTGCAGACGACGCTGACCGTCCTCGGAGCGCAGCTCTTCCATCTGCTCGGGTGAAATACCCAACAGCTCGCCCAATAAGCCCATCATCTCGCCGCGCATACGGTCACTCGTATCGTCGTCGGCAAAGCGACGCACCTCGGCGCGCGCCAGCGAATCAACCGTCATGCGCTCCTTACCGTTGAGCCCCAGATCGGACCACGCAAGCATGTACGGCCAGGCGCGCTCGGCAAACGAACGGGCCGAAACGATCGGCGCCGTCGGTAGCATGCGACGGGCAGCCTCACCCTGGCGCACGAGCATCAGCAGCAGCGAGCAGGCCTCGGGCTTGGCGGCGGCCATCGGGATGTCGTCAAAGGAACGCTTGCGGTCCACGTGCGACTCGAGCGCACCATCGACCTCGCCCGGCTCAAGCCCGCCCAGCAGCTGCGCCGCGCGATCGAGCATATCAACCGGGCCGGCGAGCGTCGAGAGCGCCTGCGCCAGCACGCGATCCATGCAATCCTCCACCGCGTTGAGTGTCACGAGCTCTTGGGGCACCACGGCCGAGGCACGGTTGCGCACGCGTGCAACAAACTCGAGCGTCGACAGATACACGTCACCAAAGGGCGCAAAGTCGCCCTGATAGCCGCCGGACAGCGCGGGCGCCGCCAGTGCGTACTCAGTCTTGGAAAGCGGGCTCAACGCCATGGCGCCCAGCTCGAGCGCCGTATCCTCGAGCATCAGGCCCAGCGCACGCGAACGCAGGCGTTCGGCATCGCCCGCCGACACGTCGCGGTCGAGCACGCGCGCCGCATCCGGCGCATCGCGCTCGACGGTGCGAATGTGCAGGCGCTCGGCGATTGAGCGAACAGCGGAACAGCGGGCAGCCTCGGACTCCTCCTGCGCCGGCGTAAAGATGCGGTTGCGCCCCAGCACCAGGCCAATCACATTACGCGGGCCCAGAGCGTCGACGGCAAGCGCCGCCAACAGGGACGACGGCAAATCGCCCTCGAGCGCCACCACGGCACGCGACGCACCGCGGGCGCGGGCATTGTCGCGCACGGCAAGCACCAGCGCCTGCCACAGCCACTCCTCGGAGCGAAACTGGGGCAGCTCATGGTCCTCCAGGGCATCGAGCATCACGCCGCGCTGAATCTCCTGAACCAGCAGGCTCTCCTCAAAGCACGGCGCCTGGGCCACCACGCGACCACAATCGTCGAGCACAAACGACCCGCCGGTATACACCGACTCGTCATAGGCGCCGACCGGAGCCACGCAGGCAAACCATACGCTGCGCTTGGAGGCGATCTTGCGGTAAGCACCGCTGCGCACGGCGGCGACGGCGGCGGTCTCGCGATCGGTCATGTCAAACGCATTAAACTGGAAATAGGCAATGAGGTCGACGCCGGTCGGCAGCATCTCGAGCTCGCGATCCAGGTCAAACACTACAGCGATGCGCACGCCGTCCACGTCAAACACCGGCGGTGCCCAACGTGTGTCGTTGTTCTCACCGCGCTGCAGGGCAATACTTGCGCGCGCAGGCACCACGCGACCATCCTTAAGCATCATATAGTCAAGCAGGGGCTGGCCCTCAAACGAAACCGCAGCGGGCACGATGCAGATCATATCGAGCTCTTGGATGCGATCGGCAACGCCCGTCAGACCCGTCAGCATATCGTGCTCAAAATCGGCAGCGCCCACCAGGCTGCCCGGCATGGCACCCATAAAGAGCGGAGCCGGAACGCACAGCACGCGCGCGCCGCGCTCATGAGCCAGGCGAGCCTGGTCCTCGATGCGGCCGCAAATGCCCTCGATGTCACCCAGGCGCATATCGATCTGTGCAAGTGCGAGCTTCATGGCCCAGCCCTTTCCGTCGTAAATCGTCGTTGTCGTAGTAAAAGCGCCGGCCGCATAATGCAGCCGGCGCTCGCATGTGCATATGCTAGCTATGATACCCCGAGCGGGGGCGCGCTCCTAGAACGTCGCGGACCACAGCCCATGCAGGTTGCAGTAGGCATAGACGGTACCGGTCTTGGAGCCGCCAGCGAAAAACGTCGTGGGCTTCATGCCGGGCTCGAGGTAATGGACCTCCAGGCGCCCCTCGGCCTCAAGCGCGATCCACTCGATGTAGTGCTCGGGCAGCATGGGGTGCTCCGTCGAGCCCACGCGTGCGCGAATGACGTGGCCGTCGCGCTCGATCTCGACAACAGGCACGTGCTTCTCGTGCGCCGCGTCCTCGGTGTTCGCCGTCAGCTCCGTGCAGCCGGCAGGGGTCGCAACGCCGTCGCCAAGGGCGGCAACGAGCTTGCCATCGGAGTCCTTAAAGAATTTCGCCATGATGTTCTCCTTTGCTGATGTGCCAATGTACTTGACGCTTCTTATGCCCAAAGAGCGCCGAACCATCCATGGCATTGCAAATGAACACATAACGGGGAGGCAAGCGGTCGGGCCAGGACGAACCGGTGACCCGGCCCGACCCGGCAGCCCCATCCCGCGCGCAGCTAGCGACCGTCACCGCCGAGCAGCGCCAGAACATCCTCGCGCGTGAACAGCGCCGATGAGATGCCGTCGCCGCCGAGCACGCTGTTGACCAGATCGCGTTTGGACTCCTGCATCTGCATGATGCGCTCCTCGATCGTGTCCTTGGCAATGAGCTTGTACACGGTCACGGTGTGCTGCTGGCCAATGCGGTGGGCGCGGTCGGTCGCCTGGTCCTGCGCCGCCACGTTCCACCACGGGTCGTAGTGGATGACCACGTCGGCAGCCGTCAAATTAAGGCCCACGCCGCCCGCCTTGAGCGAAATCAAGAACACCGGCACCTCGCCCGCCTGGAACTGCGCAACCATCTTGGCGCGACTCTCCTTAGACGATGCGCCCGTAAGCTTAAGAAAGGCGATATCCTCCTTGACCAGGCGCTTGCCAATGATATCGAGCATGCCCGTAAACTGGCTGAACAGCAAGATGCGGTGACCGCCGTCAAGCGCGCCGTGAACGAGCTCCATGCACGTATCGAGCTTGGCGCTTCCCGCCTTGTAGTCCGCATAGTGCAGATGCGGGTCGCAGCAGATCTGACGCAGCTTGGTGAGCTCGGCAAGTACCTTGAGCTTGTCTTTCTTAAACTCCCCGGCCTCGCGGTGCTGCACTTGCTGGGCAATGCGGTCCTGGTTGGCCAGGTAGAGCTTGCGCTGCTCGCCGGTAAGCTGCGCCATCACCGTATCCTCGATCTTCTCGGGCAGATCGGCCACCACCTCTTCCTTGACGCGACGCAGCACAAACGGCGATACGAGCGCCTGCAGACGAGCGGCACTATCGCCCTCAGCATGCTCGACGGGACTTTCAAAGCGCTTGGCAAATGAGTCGCGCGTGCCCAGAAGGCCCGGCATCAAAAAGTCGAAGATGCTCCAGAGCTCGGACAGGCGGTTTTCGATGGGCGTGCCCGTCAGGGCAAAGCGCACGCCGGCCGGCAGGCGCTTGGCGGCGCGGGCCACCTGGGTGAGCGGGTTTTTAATGTACTGGGCCTCGTCGAGTACCACGCGGGTAAAGTCCTGCTCGACGTATTCGTCGATGTCGCGGCGCATGAGGTCATACGACGTCACGACCACGTTGTGCTCGGCTGCGCCGGCAATTTGCACGCGACGCTGGGCTTTGGCGCCCACGATGGCGCACACATCAAGCGGGGGGGCAAAGCGCTCTAGCTCGGCGGTCCAGTTGTACACAAGCGACGCGGGGCACACTACGAGCGTGGGCTTGGTATCCCCCGCTTCCACGCGCGCCAGAATGTGCGCGATCATCTGCAGTGTTTTGCCCAGGCCCATATCGTCGGCCAAGATGCCGCCAAGGCCCAGATGCTCAAGCGAGCCGAGCCACTGGTAGCCGTCGACCTGGTAGCCACGCAGCGTAGCCTTGAGCGAGGCGGGCACCGTAAAGTCCATCTTGCCGAGCGTGTCCAGACGCTCGACGGTGCGGCGGAACGCGGCGTCGCAATCGGCCTCGAGCGCCGGCGTGCGTGCGAGCATGCTATCGACAAAAAGGGTGCTCGACGCGGGAAGCGACACGCCATCGAGCAGGTCGACGGCATCGACGCCCAAGTCCTCGGCAAGGCCAAACGCGGCACGAGCGCCCTCGTCCAGGCGAACGATGTCGCCGGATGTAAGGCGCGCAAACGTCTGGTGACGCTTGTAGGAGTCAAGGTAGATGGCAAGGTCTGCCGCCGAAAGGCCACTTGCGCCCAGTTCGACGTCGAGCAGGTTACTCTTGACGGTCGCACGCACCGAAAGCTTGGGCGCAGGACGGACCGAGATCTGGCGCAGGCGGTCGCTGAGCATGACCTCGCCCAGTTCGGACAGGGCAGACAGGCCCTCGGTCAGCAAGTGAAACAGGCGGGCGTCATCGCGTTCCTCAAACGCCAGGCCACCCTCGTAGAAATCGAAGTACAGGGCAGCCGTGTCCATAACGCGAAACTCCGCCACCGTATCGCGGGGCGGAACGCCGGGGCGCTGCTCTTCGAAAGGACTGCCCGGAGCACCAAGACTAAAGAGATCCGCCGACCAATCGCCGTAGGTCACCGTAATCTTGCAGGTCACAAGACCATCGTCGACGCCAATCGCCATGGCAAAACTCGGCTTGGGCGCCACGGCGTCAAGTACGGCGGGAGCGGTCAGGTCGGTGTAGTCGCGCAAGATAGGCAGCGCCATGCGGCAGAACTCGCCCACCTGGTCGGCGGCGATATGGACCGGTGTGCGGCAGGGCAACAAGTGCGAAAGGAACGGCGCCGCATGTTGGGCAAACGCCGTGTCGGTACGGCGCGCGCGGCGCGTATCGACCAGATAGGCTGCGTCGCTCGCGACAAAGCAATACGTATCGGCCGGAAGGCGCAAGTCGTAGCTGCCTCCCGCCGCCGGTGCAATCTTGGCGGCAAGGAGCGGCGGGGGGGGGGGGGGGGGGGGGGGCGCCGCCGATGACGTGT
>OAUM01000599.1_pt1 | contig 10537 bp, 10 predicted proteins | sample 1476281 | NCBI WGS metagenome assembly OAUM01 (sample SAMEA2580047, study PRJEB22360) | human gut metagenome | biome: human gut; feature: human-associated habitat; material: faeces | place: Denmark | collected 2008/2010
GAGACGTCGCACTGGCAATTCGTTCGCATTTTTGAATTTACCGATTGGGGGATCCTTGAGGAACGGGGATGTATTTTTGACTGCGGCTGCTAAAGAAGTAACAAAGAGCTGTGCGCCTGCGGGGGCGGCACTGATTGCCCAGGCCATGGACCGGCGCGAGGGCGCCGGCCGTTACAAGGCCATGCAATCCATCATGGACTGGGACCGCTCGCGCTTGGCATATAGGGCAGTGAAGCGCGCATTCGACATCGTGTTCAGCGGTGCCGTGCTCGTCGTCATCGCTGTGCCCAGCCTGGTGCTGGCCGCGGCCATCCGACTGGAGAGCGAGGGCAGCCCCTTCTATAGTCAGATCCGCGTTGGCCGCACCCGTCCCGACGGTAGTTTGACTACCTTCCGCATGTGGAAGTTCCGCTCCATGTACAAGGACGCCGACGAGCGCCTCGCCGAGCTCAGGGAGCAGAACGAGATCGCCGGCGCCATGTTCAAGATGAAGAATGACCCGCGTGTCACCAAGATTGGAAAGTTCATCCGCAAGCACTCCATCGACGAGTTCCCGCAGTTCCTGAATGTGTTCATGGGTCAGATGTCCGTCGTCGGCCCGCGCCCGCCGCTGCCCAACGAGGTCGCGGAGTATACCGAGTACGACCTGCAGCGCTTGGCTGTGAAGCCGGGCATTACCGGCTGGTGGCAGGTGACTGACCGCAACGATACCGACTTCGACGGCATGGTCCGCCGTGATTTGGAGTACATCGCCAAGCGCGGCCCCATCACGGACTTGAAGATTGTTCTCCTCACGGTCGTTGAGGTCTTTACCGGTGGAGGTGCTTGCTAAATGACTGAACCGGTTAGGGTGGCTCAGGTTGTTGGCAAGATGGTTGGTGGCGGCGTCGAAGCTGTCGTTATGAATTACTATCGTCACATCGATCGCGGTAAAGTGCAGTTTGACTTTCTTGTTGATTCCGATTCGACGCTTGTTCCCCGTGACGAGATCGAATCGCTCGGTGGCAGGGTCTTTGAGATACCGCCCTATCAGCATGTAGCTGAATACCAGCGAGAGCTTCAGCGTCTCTTTAAGCAAGAGGGCTGGAAGATTGTCCATAGTCACATCAACGCGCTTTCGGTCTTTCCTCTTCGTGCTGCGAAGAAGGCGGGTGTCCCCGTGCGTATCGCCCATAGCCACTCTACGAGTGGTAGGGGTGAGTATGCCAAGAATGCCCTGAAGGCCGTGCTGAAAACGCAATCAAACCGGTATCCGACTCACCGTTTTGCATGTAGTAAATTCGCTGGTGAATGGTTATTTGGATCGAGTTCTCAATTTGTAGTCATGCGTAATGCTGTCGACTTGTCTGTTTTCGCGCCAGATGATGAGGATCGCCTAAGGACGCGGCGATCGCTTGGTGTTGCTGATGGACAGCTTCTAATTGGGCACATTGGTCGTTTTACAGAGCAGAAGAATCACTCATATTTGCTTAATATATTCGATCAGGTTTTAAAGATTCGTAATGATGCAGTTTTAGTTTTGGTTGGTTCTGGTCCGTTGGTTGAACAGATAAAGGACCAAGCTGATTGTCTGGGGATTAGCCATTCTGTTCGGTTTTTGGGCACTAGAAGCGACGCAGCATCTTTATATCGAGCATTTGATGTTTTCTGCCTGCCGAGCCTGTATGAAGGCCTCCCAATGGTCGGAGTTGAATGCCAGGCATCGCATACACCCATTCTTGCGTCTGATACCGTTACCTCTGAGACCGCTGTTACATCCATGATGCAATTTGAATCACTATCTAGCTCCTGTATAAAGTGGGCCGAAAGACTTATTGAGTTGAGCACAGAGGTCTTCGCGCCTGGCGACGATGCCGGTTTGCAGGTATTTGAAATTAATGCTGCGGCCAGAGTGTTATTGGATTGTTATATGACCTATTTAGGTTCTGTTGATTAAGGGGATAGCTTGACTATTACATGTTCTAAGCGAGTCGCAGTCGCGTCGTGTCATGACAAAATCAACTTTGGCAGCGTTCTTCAGGCGTACGCGACCCAGCGTGCCCTTGAGGAGCTGGGAGTTGAAGTCAATACTATTGATAAACGTGGCCTGGGTCATGCTATTTCTGAAGGACGCAATGATTACTATCTTGAGCATCTATTTGATGTAGATCTTTATCGTGCAAAGCTGGGTTTTGTAAAGCATCGCATCAAGCAGAAGCTTGATGCTGACTTTGGAAAGAAAATGGCAAAGAGGAAAAGTGCATTTTCATCTTTCGAGTCAACACATTTTAGTTTTACTCCTCAAGCCGCTTCGTTTGAAGAACTTGGGGCGCTTGTGGCTGATTATGACAGCGTTGTTGTTGGCAGCGATCAGCTTTGGCTGCCTGTTAACATTGCTGGTAGGTACTTTACACTATCTTTCGTGCAGCCTCCTGTCCGCAAGGTGTCTTATTCCACTAGTTTTGGAGTATCTTCCCTTTCTGAAAAATATCTTCGTAAAACAAAAGATTTTCTTTCCGATTTTTCGGCCATTTCTGTTCGCGAGGATACGGGAGCGGATTTGGTAGAGAAAGCTACGGGCGTCCGATGCTCTGTTGTATGCGACCCTACGATGCTGCTGGCTAGAGATCAGTGGGCAAGCCTTGCTTGTTCCTCTTCGATTGACGTTCCTGACGAGCCCTATGTTTTCTGCTATTTCATGGGTAAGAATGCATGGAATCGTGAATGTGCCCAAGAGCTTGCCAAGCAGCATAATTTGAAGATCGTCGCCATTGCTCATCCCGATGAATATGTTAAGGCTGATGACGATTACGCGGATTATTATCCTTGGGAAGCCGGTCCGGCTGAGTGGGTCAACTTGATTGCCCATGCTTCGTATGTCTGTACTGACTCTTTCCACGGAAGCGTTTTCTCAAATATTTTTGAGGTGCCCTTCTTCTCGTTCCGTCGCCACGAGAATATGGGTGCTCAGTCTACGAACTCACGTATTGATACATTGTTGCGTGTCCTTGGAAACTCCGATCGTATTTGCGAATCGAAGGATGCTTTCCGTGCCGCAATGGCAAATGAAATTGACTTTGTGTCAGTACGTCAACGACTTAATGTGTATAGGAATGAATCGGCCAATTGGCTTAAATCAGCTCTTGAGTTGTAGGGAACAGTATGATCTCCATCACGGACAAAAGTAAATGCTGCGGTTGCGCTGCCTGTGCTCAAAAATGTCCCAAGCAGTGCATATCAATGGAATATGACGCCGAGGGCTGCGAGTACCCCGTAGTCAATGCTGACCAGTGTATTGATTGCGGATTATGCGAAAAGGCTTGCCCAGTGCTTAATGTTGATAAGGACGAGCCTAAGTCCCAACGAGCCTTTCTAGTCCAGCATAATGATCAAAAGGTGCTTGCTGAAAGCACTTCTGGTGGAGCCTTCACTGCCCTTGCTCAGGCCGTGATTGCCAACGGCGGTATTGTGTTTGGTGCAGGTTATTTGCGCGGTGAACAGCTTGTGCGAGCCGAAGGAGCCCCTGGGCGACTTAAGGTCGGACATTTTTCTGTGGAAAGCGTTGATGAACTTTGGCGCTTCCGCAACAGTAAATATGTTCAGAGCGTTGTTGGCCCTGCGTATCCCGAGGTCAAACAACAACTAAAAACTGGACGTGAAGTTCTCTTTATTGGTACCCCTTGTCAATGCGAAGGCCTGCTTCGATTTTTGGGCGGCAAGCCGGCAAATTTACGCGTGGCAGACTTCGTCTGCCGCGCGAACCCCGCTCGCGCTGTGTTCGCGCGGCAGGTCGAATGGCTTGACGCAAAGGTTGGCGTAAAAGGTGAGACCGTTCTTTTTAGAGATAAATCACGGTTTGGCTATCGCTATTCAAATATGTGCGAGCTCGAAGGCGAGACTCTGTATGGTGAACGGCTGTACAGTGAAGGTGTCGAAACAGATCCTTACCTAAGGGCCTTTTTTGCTGATCTTTCAGATCGACCCATTTGTTACGAATGCCCGTTTAAAAAGCGTTATCGCGTTACTGATTTGACTTGCTGGGATTTCTTCGATGTTTATCGACTCTCGAAAGAGTTCGACGACAATCGGGGCGTCACTCGAGTTCTCATCCAAAGCGATGAGGGACAAGAATTGCTTGATCGAGCCTCAAGCTATGCCCGTATGAAGGAGATTGATGTTGAGGCTGCAGTAGAAGGTGTTCGTGAACTTACTAAGTCCGTGAAGCTGAATCCGCGTCGCGATGAATTCATGGCTGATGTGGCGAATCTGGATGGTGAGGAGCTTATGAATAAGTGGTTCCCCGATTCCGGAAAAGTAAAAGCCGAGCGCTTTGCTAGGCATACATGCGAAAAGCTTGGAATTTATGACCCGATGAAGCGTCTGGTTAAAAAAATCATCAAGAAGTAGCCTATTGTTCGAAAGGGAATTGATGATTCCTAAAGTTCTGCACTACATCTGGTTCGGTGGAAGTGAGCTTCCTGAACTTGAAAGAAAATGCATTGAGTCTTGGTCGAAGATCATGCCTGATTGGGAAATTCGTAGATGGGACGAAAGCAATTTCGATATAAATCAATGTGAATTTTGTCGTGAGGCATATGCCTCAAAAAAATGGGCGTTTGTCAGCGATTATGCGCGCTACAGAATACTGTATTCAGAGGGTGGAATCCTTCTCGATACAGATGTCGAAGTCCTGAAGCCTCTGGACGAGCTTTTAGATAATGAGGCTTTTGCGGGATTCATGAAGAATAATTTCTTCTTGAATCCCGGCCTCATCATGGGTTCTGAGGCCGGAAGCCATGTCATGAGCGATGTCGCAAAATTATATGAATCTATGAGATTTGAGATGCGAAAAGGCCGCAACTCTATGGATACCTCTCCGAGGGTGCTAACTGATTACCTGGAAGTGAGTTGTGCTCTTAAGAGAGATGGTTCATTTCAGCAGTTAAATGGTTTCACTGCATACCCTGCTACTTATTTTGATCCCCTAGACAGTCATAGTGGCAAGTTTGAAATTACTGATGATACATATTCTATTCACCATTATTCAGGCACCTGGTTGTCACCCGCTAAGAAGTTCCGTGTTGAAATGCGGAAAAAGCTTGCGCCAGTAATTGGACCCAAGCTGTCTTGGTTCATCTCCTCTGTTCTATCGGTACTTAGATTTGGAAGGAAGGCTTTTTAATGGTTTCGTCTGCCTTAGACCACAATAAGCCTAGGGTTTTAGTATCTGGCCTTTCAAATGGGCTGGGTGGAACCGAAATCGTTGTTGGTAGGTATATAAAGGCCCTCAGCTCATATGCTACGTTTGAATTTCTTGCTTCGTTTGAGGGACTTGGTGTTGCCGCAATTGAGGCCAAGCTTAACGGATTACCTTATGTCTGTTCATTTGGCGTTCCAGATGCGGCTGATATTTCTGATAAATTTTTAAAATGCTCCTTTAATGTTGCCGAATGGATTGAAGCAATTATTTCTATGGGTCGTCCAAATAAGCTTGCGGGGGGCGTCTGTTTATGACGTCAACAAGCAAGCAAGTAAATTGCTGTCAATCTTCCTTGGTCGACAATCCTCTCGTGAGCGTGATTGTGCCGATGTATAACGCTGAAAAAACGATTCAAAAGACATTAAATAGTCTTCAGCGTCAGAGTGTGAGCAACATTGAAATAATTATTGTTGATGATGGGTCGACAGATCGTGGCGCTGAGCTAGTTATGGCTATTGCAGAGGGCGACAACCGGATTAAGCTGATTAGTCAAAACAATAGTGGTGTATGCGTGGCGCGTAATAGGGGTATCGATGAGGCCTCCGGTGATTGGGTGGCATTTGTTGATGCTGACGATATGCTGCCTATAAATGCAGTTAGGCTGTTGCTTGAATCCTCAGATGGCTGTAGCTTGGTTATCGGGGCTCTACTGAATGAGCATGGCGATTATTCGGGCAAGGCTATAAGCATCGACTGGAAAACAGCATGCTCTCTTAGCCTTGCATTTTGGGATAATGTTAATAAAGTTCCGTTTTCGAGCTTTACTAAAGGTGTTGTATTCCGAAGCGTTTGGGGAAAGATATTTAAGAAATCATTATTCCGGAATGGTTTTCTTAAATTTGAAGATGGCATTCGTTTCGGTGAAGACGCGTTGTTTATGGTAGATGCTTATCGTCTGGCTGAAAGTGTAAAAGTAGTGGACTCGGCGGTCTATTGCTATGTCAACAATAGTGATTCAGTAACGAGAAATACTGATATCTCGGCTATCGAGAGTGTTGATAATTTACTGGTAAAACTATATGAGCTATGTCACGTGAATCCGGATTTAAGCGAACTATATAAGCAATCTGCAGTCAGGGAAGTCTTATCTTTGATTCGTAATTGTGCACGTTTGGAATCGAATCAGCTTTTTAAGCCTGTCTCTAATATGGTCTGCCAGTCGTATTTCAGCTATTTAATGGAAGGCTTTGCTTCTCACCGCTATTCACGTCGATTTATCTCTGAAGTGAAAAATCGCATTACGATCCGTCTTCTTCTTGCGAGGCGTGTTATGGCTGCAATTGGCTTTACTAAGTTTGTTTATGGGGTACGTTAATTGAATTTGACTAATGTGGAAAGATCATGGACTGAGATTATACGAGCAAATGCCGGGGCTGTAATGTTCAGCTTTGCTTTGGCTTTATTTTCAGTTTCCTATTATATTGGATCAGTAAATGCTACCAATGTGTTTGGGATTTCTCTTGCGGTGCTTTCGCTGGTCCTTGAGTTGTTTGCCTTAGCGTTTCTACTGCTGAAGCTTTTACTACAAAAGACTTCTCATGTGAAAGTGCTAGTTGGCTTGCTGCTGATTTTAATTTGCGTCGGGTCGCTGAAATCAAATAAAGCCCCTCAGATTATTTGGTTGGCGCTGTTTTGCCTTTGCGCTGAAGACGTCCCTGAATACTACATCTCAAGGTCTATTCTTGTATCGTCCGTCTTTATGCTATTGATGGTTGTTGGTCTCAATAGTGTCGGTGCCATTCCTTCTGTATTAATGTCGCGCGGTAGCAATTTTGTACGAAATTCGATGGGCTTTGCCCATCCTAATAATTTTGGACAGCTTTTGTTTATTGCTTATTCTGCTTCTATTTTTGAGCTGAAAGGCAGAAGCGGCCTTGCGGGCATCTTCTGTTTCGCAATTGCTTTTTTCGTAGCTGATTCAAAAACTTCTGCAGCAGGCATTTTCGTAATGGCCTTGTATTCGGTTATTTCATTCAGAAGCCCCCGTTCAAAACCATATGGGTCCCTATTTACTTTTTTACCGCTTTTTCTGGCGATTATTAGTATAGCCCTGCCCTTTATGTGGTCCCATGGTGCCAATAAATGTCTTGTTCAGCTTGATAATTTAATGACCAACCGGATTTTTTATTCCGCCTATTATTTTGAAAACTACCCTCTGACTGTTTTTGGTAATGACTTAACGGCCATAGTTTCGCTGCCGTCTGCAACGGGTGGTTATTTAATACAAACAAGAGTCATGCTTGACAATGCATATTGTCGACTACTTATTCAATACGGTTTGATCCCTTTTACCGCGTTTGTTGCTTTCTATTGCGTAGCGATAAATAAAGCGCGTATTTCGGCCCACGTGACATTCATGGGCTTGGTCTTGTATTCCCTAATGGGGTTTGTTGAATGCGGAATGTTATATCCAGCATGTAATTTCTTTATGCTTATGGCGCTGCCCGCCTTTTCAGATAAGGGGCCCTGTCAATCCAGGGTGCCATCAAAGGATGTTGTGGAGATGGCTAAATAATGGCAAAAATTAATACTACCAAGTCAGACATTATATGGAACTATGTAAGCACTGTTCTTTCAATGGGGAGCAGCTTCCTTCTTCTTCCGTTTCTGCTTGCTTACTTATCTAACGCCGAACTTGGTCTCTGGTACACTTTTGTTGCCATTGGGAATTTAACGCTGTTATTTGAATTTGGCTTTACACCAACTTTTGCGAGAAATATTGTCTATTGTCTTAGCGGTGCGCGTAGCATTAGCAAGAGCGGCTACGATTCATCTCAAGTTGGTGATTCTGTAGACTATGAGCTGCTTGGCAAATTGATTAAAACATCCCGGATTGTTTACGCGTTAATTTCTTGCGTTGTCCTGATGCTTACCGCTACAGTTGGAACTGCCTACATTTCTTCAATTTCAAGTGCTATTGATCCCTTTTCTTGTTGGACCGCATGGTTATTTTTTTGTTTTGATGTGTTTTTTAATCTATTCTTTTTTCATTATACGACCTGCCTGAGAGGGTTCGGGGATATTTCCGCTGAAAGCAGGGCAAAGTCTTATGGTCGCATTGGGCAGCTTGTGGTTTCTGCGTTTTTGCTGTTTATGGGTTTTGGCATCATTGGCGCTGCCATCGGTTATCTGTTTAATGACATTGTGCTGAGATTTTTTTGCGGTCGCTTTCTGGAGGTTCACTCAGAGGCGATAAAAAAAGCAAACGATGCTTGTACGGGTGTTTCTATTTCTGAAATAAAAGAAACGTTTATTTCAGTGGCTTATTTGGCGTGGAGGGACGGCGTTGTTCAACTTTGCTGCTATGCTTCCACTCAGTTGAGTTCGCTGCTCTGCTCCTATTTTCTTGGTGTGGAGGTTAACTCTCAGTATTCATTAATTATTCAAGTTGGCGGTGCAATTTACGGGTTTGCCAGCGCCTACGTTCGATCTTTTATTCCAATGTTTCAATCTGCTTATGCTGGTGGCGAAGTTCAGACTGCACGAAAAATTATTGAAAAAAGTCTGTCTCTATATTGGATTTTAATTGTTGTATGCACGATCGGTGTCTGGTTTGTCGGCTTCCCAGTCTTGTTCCTAGTTAAGAAAGGTTTTTCCCCCGACGGGCTTCTTTATTTCGCCTTGGTTGTTTATCTTGCGGTTTGGAACCATCATTCATTGTGTTGTAATTACATTATCAGTACGAATGAAATCCCCTATCTCCCGGCTTATATAGTTTCGGCTATTGCAGGTTTTGTATTGTCGTATGTCTTAATTTCCTTTACTGGCATGGGCGTCTGGGCGCTTGTGGTTGGTAATGGGGCCGCTCAGCTTGCATATAATAATTGGAAATGGCCTATATACCTTGCGCGTAAATTCTCTTCCCATTATTTTGCGTTGATTAGAGCTGGTCTCATGCAGTGGTCCTGCGCATTGAAGAAATAAGTGTTAATCACTGCTTTAATGTGACTTATGATTTCGATCGCGCCGATAGTGCCGAGAAAGTGGTGTAGAGTCCGATCCGAAGTAAGTTGCATGGCGTTGGGGAGCAGAGCCTGCTCGGCAGATCACCATTTAGATGCAAGGCCTATAACCCGATCGCAAACCTCCAACGCAGCAGATCGATGCGTGACGATGATGACGGTATGACCGAGATTTCGCATGCGGTCCAGCATTTCTCGCTCGGTCTTGGGGTCGAGGGCCGATGTGCATACATCGAGCAGAAGCACGGGGGAGTCGGAGCAGACCGCACGCGCAACGGCAAGGCGCTGGTCCAGGTCTCCGTACCAGTTGTCGCTGGTGTCATCCCAGGTCAGGTCCATCTGGCACCATTTGCCGTCGATCTTTAGGGCGTTCCAGGTGTGGCCGTTGCCAGTGATGCGCCCGTTGGCGATGCCCGCGGCGTCAAGGAGCTTGGAGTAGATGCGCTGGTAGCTCTCGCAGGTGCCCTGGTGGCGCGTGAGGCCGCTTTCGGCCGAGCACCAGTTGAGGCTGTGGTCGTACTCCAACTGGTCGAGCGTCCAGTCGTGGAGCCACAGCGCCATGTCGTATTCCGAGCCGTTTGTCTGTTGTCTGCACAGGTCCACGGCGTTGTTGACGATCTGCGTGACGCTTGGGCGGGCGGCGTCGTTTACGGTCACCTCCGCCGTGGTGCGCAGATAGTAGATACCCTTGTCGTTATGGGGGTCGTTTCTGTCGTTGTCCATAAAGTAGAAGTAGATGCGGTACGTGCCCGACGCCGTGAAGTCAAAGGTAAAGTAGCGGCCCGCGGTGCCCAGGCTGCAGTAGCTGGCCCATGCCGGGCGCGACGGGTCGCAGACGCTTTCCTGGCTGCCGCCGTCCCAATAGGTGGGCACGTCCATGCGCGCCTTGGCCTGGGACGAGCCGTTGGTCTGGGTTACGTGGAAGGTCGTCGCGGTGCCCGCGGGGGCGTCGTTCCACGAGACGGTGAAGGTGACGCCGTTTTGGGTTGCCGTGGCGGAGTGGGCGTAGGTGGTTTGTGGCGTGGCGGAGATTGCCTTGGGCGTGGGGGTGGCTTGGGCTCGGAGGGATGGGGCGGGGGTGGTGGTTGAGGTGGGGGTGCCGGTTGCGCTTTCCGTGTTGGTCGCGCTGATGCCGGTGGATGTTGCGGTGCCGTCTTCTGCGGTATCCGCTGTCGCATTTGTATTGGTGCCGTCTTCGGCCTTGCCTGTGTCGCTTTTCGTGGCGTCGGCTTGCGCCTGCCGCTCTGCGGTTGCCTGAGGCTGGATGGCTTCTGCAATGGCTGCCATGGGCAACGTCGCGCTGACCATGGACGTGCACGCGATCGCGCAGAGCAGG
>OAUM01000605.1_pt1 | contig 10413 bp, 7 predicted proteins | sample 1476281 | NCBI WGS metagenome assembly OAUM01 (sample SAMEA2580047, study PRJEB22360) | human gut metagenome | biome: human gut; feature: human-associated habitat; material: faeces | place: Denmark | collected 2008/2010
TAGGCCAATGCCACTACTCGCGTGAGCCGATGCCACTATACGTGCGAGCCTGCGCCACTACTGGTGCGAAATCGGCCTATTTATACTACTTTTCCGTGATATAATTGACAATCCAACTACCCACTTCTTTCGTTCCATATTTCGCTCCACCTTCCACTTGGATTTCCGGCGTACGGACATTCGCGTCGAGGGAAGCGTCTACGGCTTCACGGATCAAGGCTCCCTCTTCTTTGAGGTCGAAATACTCGAATAACATCGCTACTGAAAGAATTTGCGCCAAGGGGTTCGCGATATTCAGCCCTTTCGCCTGCGGCCAAGAGCCATGGATCGGCTCGAAAACCGGTGTGCTCTCTCCGGTAGAAGCGGAAGGCAGCAAGCCCATAGAGCCGCTGATGCAAGAACCCTCGTCCGTCAAGATATCACCAAACGTATTCTCGGTTACCATCACGTCGAAGAATTTCGGCTCTTGGATCATACGCATAGCGGCATTGTCCACATACATATAGTCTGTCGTTACTTCCGGATAGCTAGGAGCCATCTCTTGAGCGATCTGGCGCCATAGACGGGAAGAGGCAAGTACGTTCGCCTTGTCAACAACCGTCAGGTGCTTATTCCGTTTCATCGCATACTCGAAGCCCACTTTCAAGATACGCTCAATTTCCGGGCGGGTATACATATTCGTATCGTATGCCTTATCGTTGTCTTGATATTTCTCACCGAAATACATACCCCCGGTCAACTCACGGATACATAAGAAATCCGCGCCATCCACCAATTCGGCACGCAACGGCGATTTATGCAATAGGCATTTGAAGGTCTGCACCGGACGGATATTAGCGAACAGGCCCAACTTCTTACGCATCGCCAAAAGACCTTGCTCCGGGCGTACTTTCGCTGTCGGGTCATTATCAAACTTAGGATCGCCCACGGCCGAGAAAAGAACAGCGTCGGCATCCTTACAAATCCGATAGGTCTCCTCCGGGAAAGGATCATCTACCTTATCGATCGCGTCAGCGCCACAAAGGGCATACTCATAGTGAACCTCATGTCCAAATTTCTCACAAACGGCACTCATTACTTCCACGCCTTGCACGGAAATCTCTGGTCCGATCCCGTCTCCGGGAAGTACTGCTATATTCAGTTTCATCGTAAATGTTTGTTATTATTCTCTGTTAAAATGTACATACTTAGGCTCCGTGGGGAAATACGTGTCATCATCCCACAGGGTACTTGTAATCATCAAGTCGGCGCTATAACGGTTACAAGCGATAGGTACGTTATGAACACGGCACTGGCGAAGCAACATCTGGATGTCGGCCTCGTGCGGTTGCGGATTCAAGTCGTCTATCAAAAAGACCGCCAAATCGATCTCCTTACGGACAACCATAGCGGCAATCTCAGCATCGCCTCCCATCGGACCGGAATGCATGCAAGCAATATCCGCGTTCACCCCTTTTTCCTCGAGAGCTTTACGAACCAAATTTCCGGTCGTACCCGTACAAACAATATGGTGGTGAGACAAGAACTCAGCGTTATGTACCGCCCATTCTACCATTTCCGCCTTACGATTGTCGTGCGCTACAAGCGCGATAGTCAACTTTTTCATACCCTTTACCTTTTTAATTATTAATCCTCTATCTTGTTCAGCATCTTCAATGTCGCCTTGATCGCCGCCTCGGTCTGGTCAGCGTCCAGGCCACGAGTCTTGAAATCGACCCCGGCATAATTCCAGCTGATGACCGTCTGCACAAACGCATCCGTACGTCCTCCCGGCGGGATGGATACCGAATAGTTCGTCAACATCGGGAACGGGCGGTTCAAACGGGAATAAATCCGGCGTAGGGCACGAACGAAAGCGTCGTATTGGCCATCACCGGAAGCCGATTCCTCGTAAGCCTCGCCATTGATCTCGATCTTCAAGGTAGCCACCGGTTTCAGCCCTTGGGCCAAGGATAAGGAATAGTTCAAGATCCGGATTTTCTGATCCTCCAGCGCATTATCATGATGAAGCACATCGCTGATAATATAAGGAAGATCCTCCGGGGTAACCATTTCTTTCTTATCCCCTAACTCAATGATCCGTTCCGTAACCTTACGCATCGAACCCTCGTCCATGTCGATACCGAGCGCTTCCAGATTCTTGCGGATATTCGCTTTTCCGGAGGTCTTGCCCAAGGCGTACTCGCGAACCCGTCCGAAACGTTCAGGAAGCAAGTCGTTGCAATACAAGTTATTCTTGCTATCACCGTCTGCGTGAACACCGGCGCACTGCGTAAACACATGCTCTCCGATGATCGGCTTATTGGGCGGGATATGCACCCCGGAGTAGGTCTCAACCAAACGGCTAGCCTTGTTTATCTTTTCCTCCCTCAAGCTCGTCTCCTCTCCCAACTGGTCCTTGATAACGGCAAGTACGCTACTCAAAGGAGCGTTACCCGCACGCTCTCCCAAACCGTTCACGGTCGTATGGATTCCCTTGATACCCGCACGGATGGCGGAATATACATTCGCGACGGCAAGATCATAGTCGTTATGCGCATGGAAGTCAAACCGTAAATCAGGGTAACGGTCCACCATCATCTTGCAATACTCGTAGGTATTTCCGGGATTCAAGACTCCCAAGGTATCCGGGAGCATGAAACGGCGGATCGGAAGTCCTTTCAACGCATCGATTACCAAGAATACGTAATCCGGGGAATGCTTAATACCGTTCGACCAGTCCTCCAAATAGATATTCACGTCGATCTTCCGTTTCGCCGCTTCCAATACGACCGTACGAATATCGTCAACGTGTTGCTCGGGAGTCTTTCGAAGCTGTTCGGTGACATGCTTATAAGAGCCCTTGCAAAGCAAGTTCACGACACGGCAACCTGCGGATTCAATCCAGTCGAGAGAGACCGTACCATCCACGAAACCCAAGACCTCCAATTTGTCTAGGTTTCCGGAACGGGCGGCCCAAGCGGCTACACGCTTCACGGCCTCAAACTCTCCGTCCGACACACGGGCGGAGGCGATCTCCACCCGGTTCACGCCTAAGTCGCTCAGCAGCACTTGCGCTATGCTGAGCTTCTCGTGAGCGGCGAAGGAGACGCCCGAAGTTTGCTCCCCATCTCTGAGGGTTGTATCCATTATTTCTATCATAATCAGCGTGCTGCCTCGAAGGCTTCTATCTTTGATTTATTTGCCAGTAAATAGTCGATATCGTCCAATCCGTTGATCAGGCAATCCTTTTTATAGGCGTTGATCTCGAAATGCTCGCTTTTGCCCGTAGCCTTGTTCGTGATCGTTTGCTCCGGTAGATTTACCTCGACCTCAGTTTTCGGGTCCTTGTAAATCGAATCGAACAATTCAGCGAGGAACTCTTCAGTCACAACAACCGGCAGCACGAAGTTGTTCAACTCGTTGTTTTTATGGATATCGGCGAAGAAACTGGAGACCACGACACGGAAACCGTAATCGGCGATCGCCCAAGCCGCATGCTCACGGCTGGAACCGGAACCGAAGTTCTTTCCTGCTACCAATATCTTTCCGCTATACGTAGGATCGTTCAAGACGAATGATTCGATCTTATTACCTTCCTTATCATATCGCCAATCCCGGAATAAGTTCTCGCCGAACCCTTCCTTGGTAGTCGCTTTCAGAAAGCGGGCTGGGATAATCTGGTCGGTATCCACGTTCTCTAAAGGAAGAGGCACGCAAGTGCTTGTGATTATATTGAATTTTGTTTTCATCTTATGCTACTTTATTAGATTAGTCTTTACATCAGTTCTCTCGGGTCCGTGATCTTACCTGTCACAGCGGCGGCGGCGGCCACAAGCGGCCCCGCCAAGATGGTGCGAGCACCCGGTCCTTGGCGGCCCTCGCAATTACGGTTGGAAGTGGAGACCGCATATTTACCCGCCGGAACCTTATCCTCATTCATCGCCAGACAAGCGGAACATCCCGGTTGACGAAGGACGAAGCCGGCCTCGGCCAAAACCTTGTCGATCCCCTCGGCACGAATCTCCCGTTCTACCTGCCAACTGCCGGGAACCAGCCAAACCGTTACATCATCCGCTTTCTTCTTTCCTTTCACCAAAGAGGCGAAAGCACGGAAATCCTCGATACGGCCATTCGTACAGCTACCTAAAAAGACATAATCCACTTTCTTACCCAACATAGACTCGCCTGCCTTGAAGCCCATATAATCCAAAGACTTCTTATAAGAGATACGGCCTGCCTCGGGCACGCTTTCTAAGGAGGGGATATCTTTGCTGATACTCATACCCATGCCCGGGTTCGTTCCGTACGTAACCATCGGGTCGATATCCTCGGCGTGGAAAACGATCTCCTTATCGAACTTAGCGTCCGGATCACTATACAGCTGACGCCACTCGCTCACCTTCCGCTCCCATTCCTCGCCTCTCGGGGCAAACTCACGGTCTTTCAAATAATCGAAAGTAACATCATCCGGAGCGATCATACCGCCACGGGCACCCATCTCGATCGAAAGGTTACAGATCGTCAGACGTTCCTCCATGGTCGTATTACGAATCGCCTCGCCAGCGTACTCTACGAAATAGCCCGTAGCACCGCTGGTACTCATCTTACTAATAATGTATAAGGCAAAGTCCTTCGCCGTAACGCCCGGTTTACGTACACCATCGATCGTGATACGCATCGTTTTCGGCTTACGCTGCATGATACATTGGGTAGCCAAGGTCATCTCCACCTCGCTCGTACCGATACCGAAGGCGATAGCGCCCATGGCACCGTGCGTAGAAGTATGGGAGTCGCCACAAACGATCGTCATACCCGGCTGCGTCAAGCCTGTCTCCGGACCTACCACATGGATGATACCATTCTTCGGATGTTGAAGACCGTAATACGTCAAGCCAAAATACTTAGCGTTCTCTTCCAAGGTATCCACTTGATTCTTGGATATAGGGTCCTCGATAGGCTTATCTTGGTTCAATGTCGGGATATTGTGGTCCGGCATACAAGTGATTTGCGCAGGACGGAAGGGCTTCAATCCACGTGCACGTAATCCGGCGAAAGCCTGCGGGCTAGTCACCTCATGACAATACAGACGGTCGATATACAATTGTATGGTTCCGTCGGGCAACGTGTCCACCACGTGTTTGTCCCAGATTTTCTCAAATAATGTCTTGCTCATTGTCTTGTCTATTTTTAGTCTACTATAAACTTATTGATGGCGTCCACGAAAGCCTCCACGGAAGCGGCGATAATATCGGTATTCGCGGAGAACCCATAATAGGTAGCCCCGTTATACTCTACCTGCATATGTACCTTGCCCGTATCATCGCTACCTTTATTAATGGCTTGAATCAAGAATTCCTGAATCGTCATGTCACTATTACTAATCGCTTTTTTCACCGCCTTGATGCCTGCGTCAACCGGACCGTTACCAGCCGCGGCCTCGTATTTTCTTACTCCCGACAAATTTAAACAAATACTTGCGACTGATTGTACTCCAACACCACTAGTTACCTGTAAATATTCCAATTTAATACGGTGTGTGGCCGTACGATCCTTTCCGACCAACATCAAAACATCATCATCATTAATATCTTTCTTACGATCGGCCAGTTTCAAGAACTCATCATACACCTTGTCCAATTTCTCCTGCTCCAGATCCACACCTAAAACATGCAGGCGATGCTTCAACGCCGCACGACCGCTACGAGCAGTCAATACGATCGCGTTATCATCGATACCCACATCCTTCGGATCGATGATCTCGTAGGTTTGCGCATTCTTCAAAACGCCATCTTGATGGATACCGGAGGAGTGAGCGAATGCGTTACGTCCGACAATAGCCTTATTCGGTTGTACCGGCATATTCATCAAGCTAGAAACCATACGGCTCGTACTATAGATCTTATTCGTCGTGATATTGGTGATGATATCACGTTCTTTATGGCTCTTGAAAATCATGGCGACTTCTTCCAATGACGTGTTACCTGCACGCTCACCGATACCGTTTACGGTTACCTCCACCTGACGGGCTCCGTTCAACACGCCTTGTACGGTATTCGCGGTAGCCATACCCAAGTCATTATGGCAATGAGTGGAAAGAATAGCGTTATGTACGCCATCCACATGTTCCATCAGATACTTAATCTTCGCCCCGTACTCATCCGGCAAGCAATATCCTGTCGTATCCGGGATATTCACTACGGTAGCCCCGGCCTTGATCACGGCCTCCACGACACGGGCCAGATATTCATTATCCGTACGCCCGGCATCCTCACAGTAGAATTCTACGTCCTCCACATACTTTTTAGCGTATTTCGTGGCGGCGATCGCACGCTCTATAATCTCCTCTCTCGTGGAGTTAAACTTGTATTTGATATGAGAATCAGAAGTACCGATACCCGTATGAATACGTCCTCGCTTAGCGAATTTCAACGCCTCGGCTGCCACGTCGATATCTTTCTCCACCGCACGGGTCAAGGCACAGATGGTCGGCCAAGTCACGGCCTTTGAGATCTCAACCACACTCTTAAAATCCCCGGGACTGGAGACAGGGAAACCAGCCTCGATCACATCAACACCTAGTTGTTCCAATGCCTTAGCTACTTGAATCTTTTCCACTGTATTCAACTGGCATCCCGGAACCTGTTCACCATCACGTAAGGTGGTGTCGAAAATAAATAATCTGTCTGACATAATCTTATATTCTTAATTTACTAATATCCTATACTAACTAAAAAAGCCTCTCTCACAAGGAAGTGAGAAAGGCTCTTTCATCTATCGTAATGCTCGCAAAGCATACAGTCTCACTTCCTATCCCGTTCCCAGAGTAGAATAATGTTTAGAGAAATAATGAGACTATTTTGCAAGTTGCGTGTCATTGTTCTTGTCTTTATTGTTTTTGTTTGAACGTTGCAAAGATACGGCCTTTTTTGATACCACCAAATATAATTCGAAGTTTTTTACAGGATATTTCTTATAAAACGTAAGATAAACAATTACATCTGTTACTAAATAACACTGTCCATCGTTAGGTCGTAACGATGGGCAGTATAAGCTGCTTACGATGCCCATCATAAAGACCTTATGATGGGCAGTGTTATGATACGATAAAAACGGCTCGCGCTAACGAACCACGACCTTCTTCACGAACGAGGCATCTGGAGCGGTACACTTCAAGAAATAGACACCGGCATGACCTACCGGAATCTCCATCTTGCCGCAAACCTTTCCTTCGAAAATAACGATACCGGCTACGTCAACCACCTTCAAGGCAACCTCCTGCGGCATATCCACGAAGATGGATTGGTTGGCCGTATACAGGCTCATACCCTCCTCGATGGACTCCACGCCGGTAGGCACGTCCGGGTTCTCCGGGTCTACGGGATCCACAGGAATGACCGGGGTTTCCGGATCGGTGGAGGAAGAGGTAGAGGAGACAACCTTCACCTCTATCTTGCTACTAACCGGCTTATAATTCGGATCGGTCGGCGTGAAGGCAATCTCTTGCATTCCCTTTTCGGTAATCTCCTTATCCGGATCGCTCCAAGCGAATGTTCCGGCTACGATACCGGCGTGACCGCCTTGTAAAACAGACTCGGATAGTTTTTGACCGGACAATATATCGGAAGCCGCAGGCCATGTAACCGTAGGTGTACCCAAAGTAATCTCATAAGTAAACACCTTCGTATAAGATTTATAAGTTTTATCTTCCGGACGATCAACACGTACATAATATGTACCCGGATTCTTCAATGGCACTTTATTAACCTCGGCATTACAATCTTCTTCATTCTGGTAGAAAGAGATCACGCAAGAAGTATCACTACCTTTTACCTCCACGGTTTGTGCCATGCCATTATATTCAGATGACTTAGCCAATGTACACGCTGGGTATTCATCTTTAGGAGCATATATAGGATAAATCTCGACATCTCCCGTTACTTGGTATACCCTTGGATTGTCACTATTTTTGTCTGACCACTCAACGAAGTGCTGACCTACAGGCGCAACAGCCTCCAATGTGATCGTTACCCCTGCTCGAATATCATTCAAATCACAAGGAAGACCACCATTCGTAATCCTCACACCCTCCGGTTGCGATCCATTACTCGAACGTAAAACAGGAGTGCTATTACCTAAAGAGAAGTTCACAACAGGATTCGTTGAATAATAGTAAATAGTCGTACCCTCGTAATTCTTAAGAGCATCACCTTTCGGTGTAATCTTGTATGTCGTTACATTATCCTTCGTCTCTGATATAATATTCACGAACTCAGTACCCGGTCGAGTGCCAGGATTCGCTCCATGCGATGTAGGAGCCTTCGTTATCGTCACTTTAGACTTTTTAATTTTCAAGCCTACACGTCCTTCATCCGGCTTATTAGGATCCGGATAGATCTCTTCAAACGCCTCATACAAGCCATCCTCGGCACGCCTCAATACGACCGTATAATCGCCCGCATCAATAGCCGTCGAAGTTTCCTCACCGTCATTTATCTTATACTTGACATCGAACGAGAAGCCTGCGTAAGTCTGCGAGGCGAAAGGCGTGAAGGGGCGGGATACGCCACTGTAGTAGTATTCTTGATACGGACAAAAGATGTATTCCCTCTTGATCTTCACCCGATGGTCAAACACGGCCGTCACGGTCAAGGGGCCGGTTACGGTCAAGATATCACTCTGGGATATTTCCTTGCTGTTCGCCAAGATGGTAAGCAAGCTTGCGCCGGCTTGCCCTTCCGCTTTAGCTATGCGCACTCTCGTTCCATATGCCAGTTCTTCACCACTGCCTACTTCAGTCCAACTACCATCCTCACCCTCTTTACTCAAGGTGATCGTACCGGAGGCGGTCTGGCTCGGGTTGCTGCTTACGGCGGAGGCGGTCACAGCATATCCTTTCGCAACGAAAGAGGCATTTACCAACGTGATATCGCCGGTCACGGCGCATAGATTGTCGGTGCCGGGTCCTGTCACGCCGGACAGACCGACGTTACCCTCCAGCTTATACCCGGCATCCGGAAGGGAGATTACCCGAATCTTCGAGCCTACCGCTACGGTAGAGCCGGAAGTGATCAGCGTACCGTCTTCCTTATATAATAAGATAGAGCCGTGCTCCATGTTCTTCTTTTCGAGGGTGACAAGGGCCATGTTGACCGGTTTAGGCTCGAATACGGCTTTGATCGTCAAAGGCCCGGTCAGCGTTACCTTGTCGCCCTTGAGCGACTCCCCGTTTATCTGCAATGATTTCAGCTGGGTGTTCACGCTCGGGATTGCCGCAATCTGTAGGATCGAGCCTTGCTGCAATTCATCACCATTTGAGACCGGCTTCTGCCCATCCGCCGCCTGATCGTCCGGCGTGGTCACTTTAAGGTCGCCGCTGGCATCGCCGAATGTCTCGATAGATACCTTATGCAGGATCGGGGTAAAGTTGGCGCTATAGGTTCGATCCGCACCTACCGTAACCGTGAGCGTGTCTTTCTTGCCCAAGTCTACGCTCTCGCCCGCGATCGACCAGCTTGAAAGCTGATAGTTGGGTAGAGGGGTCGCTACCAAGGAGATCTTTTGACCCTTTACATACACGTTATCCTCAGCCTTGCCTAATACGTTTACGGCACCACCCGTTGTCTGTACAGCGGTGACCTTATAGGTCGTGTCTACCTTGACCGCCACGGACAACGCCGCCGTATTGTAATAAGAAGAGTTATCCGGATAGAACGTCACGGAGTACTCATGCGTACCTGCCGGCACCACGGTGTTTCCGTATGTCCAAGCGAAGGTACCGGCTACCAGATATCCCTCATCTGTAACGCTACCGCCGGACAGCAAGGAGGTTGAAAGCGATTGGCCCGCCTTGATGCTTGCGGCAGTCGGGGGAGTGATGTCGCCCTCGGCGATAGCCTTCTTGCTTGTCAGGCTCATGGTATAGATTTGCTCGAAAGCCTCGTATTCAGCGTCTTCCGGATAGGATACCTTGACAAAGAAGATGCCTTCTTGCTTCCGGTCTGATTCGCCTGCGACTTCTGTGCATTTCTCGTCCTTATAGTACCCGATCGTCAAGGTCTTGCCATCAGGAAGGGTCGCCGGGATGGTCTTACAGTCCAATACAGCGGCTTTCTCCGTATTGACCACCTGTTCCAAGCCCGATACGTTCACGACCAGTTTGGCCTTTTCCTTATGAGAGGTCAAGGTAGCGGTGAGATCCGTGACTGGCTGTCCCTTGGATGCCTTGTCGGACAAGAGACCGTTCTTCGCCGTGAACGTCCCTTCCACGAAAGAGACCGCCAGCTCTACCGGAATGCGTAGCACGGCACCCGGGGCCTTCATCTCGGTATTCCTCACGCTGTATACCACGCAGCGGAAGCTGCCATCGGCGCGCTTGCTCCACGTGAGCGCATGATCGTCCGCCAGCTCGCCGAGGATAGGCGTACCGCTCAG
>OAUM01000610.1_pt1 | contig 10304 bp, 9 predicted proteins | sample 1476281 | NCBI WGS metagenome assembly OAUM01 (sample SAMEA2580047, study PRJEB22360) | human gut metagenome | biome: human gut; feature: human-associated habitat; material: faeces | place: Denmark | collected 2008/2010
CGGCGTCGGCGGAGGCGGCGGCGGAACGTTCTAACGGTCGTAAGCTATGGGATGGGCTTTTCTCGACAGCCGTCGGGGAAAGCCCATCCCTTTTTATGCGCTACCTACGAAGACTGTCCCCAACGACTAGTCACTGGGGACGTTCCTAAATGACTAGGTATGGCTGCTGGGCCTAGGCTGTTAGGTCGAGTTCGTAGAGGAAGCTTTCGCGCGGCATTTCGTGACGGCGCTCTTCGCGGTTGGCGCGGTGCGTGGCCGTGCGCTTAAAGCCGTGCAGTTCGTAGAACTTCCACGAGCAGTTGGAGTCGGTGTACAGGTGCGCCCTCGTCGCCCCGCGCGAGGACAGGTACGAGACTGCGGCGTCGAGCAACACCGAGCCAACGCCCAGGCCATGGACGTCGCGATCTACGGCAAGCAGCGTGACCTCGTTGTCGTGTGGTAACGGGCTGCTTTCGAGCAGGCGGTTGTTGGTTCGGATGGTTGCGCGCACAAACGAGAGATACTCGGCGCAGGCATCGGGCTCCAGCTCGCGCATTTGCGATAGCAGTGCGCGTTCGGTATCCAGCCAATGTTCCTTAACGGTGGCGCCGGAGCTCTGTCCCGCACGCGCGAGCGCAATGCCGCGCGCCTGACCGTCGATTACGGCAACCTGCGAAAACGTCGAAGACGAAAGGCAATAGGCGAGGTCGCACGCGGCCTCGAGGCGGTTGTACTCATCGTTATCCGAATTGTTATGCCAAAGCTGCTGCAGAATCAACGCGATGGCGTCGAAGTCTTCGGTATCAAACGGTCGGTAGAGAACCCGCGAGACCATGGTGCCTCTTTCTTTTGCGGATGCATATCGAGCACAGTTCTACCACGCTATTGGCATCTAATTATGGTGCCCCTGTGTTCCATGAACTCACCGTGCCCGGTGCCGTGCCCATCCCCTCCGCTCGCAAACTTTTTCTGCATATGCGCCCGTTGCGGGGTGCATCGATGCGCTCGATGCGCTACATTGAATCAGTATTTTCAATGCCGCTGCGCGAGCGCTGCAGATCGACGTATCACCGGCTCACAGAGCACGGCGGCGTACCAGACAGGAGGACTGCATGGGATCTGATGTGAAGATCGCACGCGCGTTGATCTCGGTTACCGATAAGACGGGCGTCGTCGATTTCGCACGGACGCTGGTCGATGACTTTGGCGTCGAGATCATCTCTACGGGCGGCACGGCTCGTGCCATCGAGGACGCGGGCGTCCCCGTAACCCCCATCGAGGAGTTCACGGGCTATCCCGAGATGATGGACGGCCGCGTTAAGACCCTGCACCCCAAGGTTCACGGCGCGCTGCTGGCCCGCCGCGATTCCGAGCAGCACATGCAGGAGGCTGCTCAGCACGGCATTAAGCTGATCGACCTGGTCGTCGTCAACCTGTACGAGTTCGAGAAGACCGTCGCCAACCCCGAGGTCACCTTCGCGGACGCCATCGAGCACATCGACATCGGTGGCCCCTCCATGCTGCGCTCTGCCGCCAAGAACGCCGCGAGCGTTACCGTCATCTCCGACCCGGCCGACTATGATGCCGTCCTGGCCGAGATGCGCGAGACCGGTGGCTGCACCACGCTTTCCACCCGTCGTCGCCTGCAGGTGAAGGTCTACCAGACCACCGCCGCCTACGACACGGCTATCTCCCGTTGGCTTGCCGCCCAGGCAAGCGACGTGGCGGACACCTCTGCCAAGCTCGAGATCTCGCTGGAGAAGGTCGACGACCTGCGCTATGGCGAGAACCCGCAGCAAAAGGCCACGGTCTATCGCTTTGCCGAGGGCTGCGAGAATACCGCGAGCTCGCAGTTCCCGCTCGTGGGCTCCGAGCAGATCCAGGGCAAGCCGCTCAGCTACAACAACTATCTGGATGCCGACGCCGCTTGGAACCTGGTCCGCGAGTTCGACGAGCCGGCCTGCGTGATCCTCAAGCATCAGAACCCCTGCGGCTCCGCCGTGGCCGAGGACATCACGGCCGCCTACGACCGCGCCTTCGCCTGCGATCCCAAGAGCGCCTTCGGCGGCATCATCGCCTGCAACCGCGAGGTTCCCTATGAGCTGGTTGAGCACTTTGCCGATCAGAACAAGCAGTTCGTCGAGGTTATCATCGCTCCGAGCTACACTGCCGAGGCGCTCGAGCGCATGGCCAAGCGCCCCAACCTGCGCGTGCTGGCCACCGGCGGCGTGGACCACGGCGCCCAGGTGGAGCTGCGCTCCGTCGACGGCGGCATGCTGGTGCAGGAGGTCGACCACGTGACCGAGGATCCTGCGACCTTTACGTTCCCCACCGACCGCAAGCCCACCGACGCCGAGATGGCCGAGCTCGAGTTTGCCTGGAAGGTCTGCAAGGGCGTCAAGTCCAACGCCATCCTGGTCTCCAAGGGTAAGGCCGGCATTGGCATGGGCCCGGGTCAGCCCAACCGCGTTGACTCTGCACTGCTTGCCTGCGAGCGCGCCGAGGACTTCTGCGAGCGCGAGGGCGTGGAGAAGGGCGGCTTTGCCTGTGCAAGCGACGCGTTCTTCCCGTTCCGCGACAACGTCGACGTGCTTGCCGCGCACGGCGTGACCTGCATCATCCAGCCTGGCGGCTCCAAGCGCGACGACGAGAGCGTCCAGGCCTGCAACGAGCATGGTATTGCGATGGTCTTCACAGGGGCCAGGCATTTTAGGCACTAAGTTTCGCCCCGGGACAAAATAATCTCCGCAAAAGACGGTCGCTCCGTTTGGAGGGCCGTCTTTTTGGTATAAGAGGACGGAATGACTAACACGAAAGGTATGACCATGCCCCAGATTGATGATGCCGAGCTGTTTGGCAATGCCGAGGATCAGCGTGCGTACGAGGACTTTTGCGCCAATCAGGAGGCGGTCGAGAAGTTTACGCTCGACAAGCCCGCGCTTGTCTGCCGTTGGCGCATGTCCAACAAAAAGGTACCCATGCTCAACCGTCACATCCGCGCGCTGTCTGAGCGCCTGGTGCAGGGCGAGCCACTCACCCATAACATGCTCAGCTGGGCCAAACAGCACGTTGAGTGGTCGCTTGCCGAGGGCGATTACACCGCACGCGACGGCGTGCTCATGCTGGTGATCGACATCAACGGCAACGCCGCCATGACGGTGGGGGAGTACGAGCCGCTCGCCGATACGTCGGCCAAGGCGCTGCGTGCCCGTTCCGCAGAGGCCCGCTCCGAGGCCGACGAAACCGGCGTGGCGCCCGAGCTGCTCGCCGCCGTCAACAACGGCGAGCTCGCCTTTGTGGTGCCAGCGGACGAGTGTCTGTGTGGCACGGCGACGCTCATCGAGCAGCTGGCCCAGACCAAGGGAATCCCGGTCACGCGCGTAGACATTCCCGCGCAGCTCAAGGGTGCGCTGTTCCTGGTGAGCGACGAGCACGGTGTGGTTGCCGCCGCCGACTCCGACGCCGCCGACTCCGACGCCGCCGACTCCGACGCCGCCACGGTCGCCTTCTTCGCCGAAGGCTACGAAAAGCTCCGTGCCCGCCGCTAAATGATGTTTCTGGGACGGGGATTAAAAACTCATTTAATTCCCGTGCTCGTCGCGAGCGAGAGGCAAGCCTCTGCCACTCGCGAACAGTTCTGTCACTTTGGTGCCGCGTGAGGCGCGTATCTGCGGATCCGCGGTCATAATGGGGCAAGACAACCAAGAGGGGGGCGGAATCCATGGCGCTAATCTATATCGTTGAGGATGACGAGCCCATTCGTCGCGAGCTTGCCGACATCCTTGCCCGTGCCGCTTTTGAGGTCGAGGCCTGCGAATCGTTCGAGCATGTTTCGCGCGATATTCTCGCCGCCGCGCCCGACCTGGTGCTGCTCGACCTGACGCTTCCCGTCAAGGACGGCCAGCATATCTGCCATGAGGTTCGCCGCGAATCCGAGGTTCCCATCATCGTCCTCACGTCGCGCGCGACCGAGATTGACGAGGTCATGGCCATGACGCTCGGCGCGGACGACTTTGTTCCCAAGCCCTATAGCGCCCGTGTGCTCGTGGCGCGCATCAATGCCTTGCTGCGTCGCACCGCGGCGGCGGGCGAGCGCAGCACGCTCGTCCACAAAGGACTGGAGCTTGACCTCGCACGCTCCATGGTCACCAACACGCAAACGGGCACCAGCACCGAGCTCACCAAAAACGAGCTGCGTATCCTCTCGCTGCTTCTGAGCCGCGCGGGCAAGATCGTCTCGCGCTCGGCCATCATGCAGGACCTGTGGGACTCCGACGCCTTCGTGGACGACAATACGCTGACCGTCAACATCAACCGCCTGCGCACCACGCTCGAAAAAATCGGCATCAAGGGGTATTTGACAACGCACCGCGGCCAAGGCTATTCGGTCTAGGGGCCGGCTATGTCGTTTGGCAAGTTCTTCAAAGATGCGCTGCTTCCCGTCGCCGTGTGGACGTGCGGTGTGCTGCTGAGCTGCTTTGTGCTGACGGTCGCCGGCGCACCCGTTTCTATCGTGGTCGTGGCGGTTGGCGTGTCCTTTATCTTCGGTATGCTCGGCATCGTGGTCGAGTACGCTCGCCGTCGCCGTTTTCTGCGTCAGTTGGAGCGCGCGGCCGAGGAGCTCGAGAGTCCCGCATGGGTGCAGGAGATGGTGCAATGCCCGACCTATGCCGAGGGCGAGCTCGAGTACGAGGTCTTGCGCCGGGTGGGCAAGGCGGCATGCGACGAGGTTGCCGAAGGCCGGCGTCAGACCGATGACTATCGCGACTATATCGAGAGCTGGGTCCACGAGGCCAAGCTGCCCCTGGCGGCGGCCCATCTGATTTTGGAAAACCTGGATGGCAGCGAAGACGACCTGTCGCGTGTGGATGACCTGGGTCGCGAGCTGGCTCGCGTGGAGCGCTATATCGACCAGGCGCTGTACTACGCGCGCTCGGAAGTCGTGGAGCGCGACTACTTGATTCGCCGCTGGGATCTCAAGACCCTGGTGACGGGCGCGATTAAGGCCAACGCGCGCGAGCTCATCGCGGCGCACGTGGCCCCGGTGTGCGAAAACCTCGACTTTGAGGTCTTTACCGACGAGAAGTGGCTCGAGTTTATTCTGGGTCAGCTCATTCAGAACAGCATTAAATATGCGCGTGAGGACGGCGCGAAGATCGTGTTTTCGGGTGCGTTGCTGGACGAGGGCCTGGCAAGCGAGCGCATCGAGCTTACCGTCGCGGACAACGGCTGCGGCGTGAGCGCGGCCGACCTGCCGCGCGTGTTCGAGAAGGGCTTTACCGGCGACAACGGCCGCACCACCAAGCGCGCAACGGGTATTGGCCTCTACCTGGTGGCGCGCCTGTGCTCCAAGATGGGCATCGACGTCACCGCGGCATCCGAGCCCGGCAAAGGCTTTGTCGTCACGTTTGCCTTCTCGACCAACAAGTTTCAATACTTTGAGTAGTCGTCGCGGTGTAACGTCCCGGAGCGTCATTCACGTTAAGACAATTATCCCAAACGGGATAATTCCATCATGATGTGCTATGATTATCCCGTTTGGGATAATCATAGGGGATTAGCATGCAAGACTGGAATGAGCGAACGATTTTTGACCCAGCTGAACTCGGTGCATATTTGCGTGAGCGCCGGAAGAAGCTCGGTTATACCCAACGCGATGTGGCTGATTTCAACCAGTGCAGTTTGCGCTTTGTGAGCGAGCTTGAGCGTGGAAAGGCGGGTGCCAATCTTCGCCAAACCCTTCAAATCGCTAACAGCTTGGGGGTCGATTTGATCCTGAGGGAGAGGGGCGACGGCTCATGGCATTAAAGGTTTATCGTGAGTATCGGGGAACGTTTGAGCTGGTCGGAGAATTTGAGAGGGCCGACCCCGTAAACGAGACGTTTGCATATGATGAGGGATATCTTGAACGCGACGATGCTGCCGCACTCTCAGCTTCTCTTCCCTTGCGACATGAGCCATATGCCAGCAATGAGTTTTCGGCCTTCTTTTCGGGCATGCTTCCCGAGGGCCCGGTTCGGCATGAGCTGTCGATGCGTTTTCAAATCCCCCAGTCAGACTATTTATCGATGCTCGAGCGTTTGGGCGATGAGTGCGTTGGTGCCTTGAGGTTTCTCGGCGATGAGAAATCGAGCTACGATCCGGGCTATCGTCCTCTGCAAGACGAGGATTTTGAGGCACTTTCTAAGGCGGAAGTGTTTGAGATTGCAAATGATATGCAGGATTCGAGGCTGTCGTTGGCGGGCGCTCAGTCTAAAACCGGTTGGTTTTTACCGCGCGGTAAAGATGCAAAAAAGGCCGGGTCGGGGGATTGGATGCTGCCGCTCGGCTCTGCCCCCTCGACTCACATAGTCAAGATTGCTTCAACTAAACATCCGGATTTGCCGTTCAACGAATTAATTTGCATGACGGCAGCGTCTGCTGCTGGGCTTGAAATTGCCCGTTCAGAAGCTTCGGATACGATTCCTGGTGCGTTCTTTTCCGAGCGTTATGACAGAATCTGGAGCAATGAGCCGCCGTCGATGAGCGGATTCGATGTGCCTCTGAGGCTGCATCAGGAGGATTTTTGCCAAGCGGTTGGCTGGCCTTCGTATATGAAATACGAGACACGTCCCGATAGCTGCTATATGGCTCTTTGCGGCCGATTGATAAGAGAGCAATCGTCTAACGTAATTGCTGATACTCAAATGTTCGCTCGTCAGGTAATGGTCGATTATGCGTTGGGGAATTGCGACTCGCATCTCAAGAACCATTCGTTTCTTTATAGTCCGAGTTGGCGGGAAAAGAGGTTGGCCCCTGCATACGATATTGTTTGCACGACGATAATGGGATACGACCATAATCTTGGGATTGATATTGGGGATCACCGGGTGATCGATGGGGTGACTCCTGAAGATTTCGAATTCATGTCTCAAGATTTGCATCTACCACTCAAGATGATCAAGAACATCGCGGCGGAAGTGGCTGAAGAGGTGTCTGCCCAGCTTGCAGAACTTGCCTCTGCAACCGGAGATTTGGGTCGGGTCGCTCTGAAAATTCAGACGGATTCCGTTGAGAGAATGAGGGTTCTGGAGCAATTCTCAGCCTAAAGCAAAGCGGGGCCACCGTAATGGTGGTCCCGCTCTTGGAAGACTTGGGCACGTGGGCTTGCGCTCCGCGATGCGTTAGGCGTACGTTTGCTACTTCACGACCAAGATGTCGCAGTCGGTGTTGCGCAGCAGGAACGTCGAAATTGAACCCAGGAGTGCATACTTGATCGAGGACAGGCCACGAGCGCCGCAGAGCACCAGGTCGGGCTTGACCACGTCGAGCATCTCGTCTTTGAGCGTCTCGCGAATGCGGCCGGCGCGAATCATGACCTCGACCTCGGGAATGTCGGGATTGGCCTTGGCCTCTTCGAGCTGCTTGGCGATGGAGTTCTTAAATGCCTCCTCTAGGCCGTTGACCAGATCGACCGGATAGGAACCGGCGCTCTCGAGTGCCGTGGAATCGATAACGTGGCCGATAATCAGCTTGGCGCCGTTGTTCGCGGCGACCTTGATGGCGCGTGCGAGCACAAAATCCTGCTGCTCAGTACCGTCGAGTGAAACAAATACCTTGGTGTAGCCCTCGTTCATGGTTTCCTCCTTGGTCTATCGCACGGGCGTGGGGCTCGTGCATCGGGCGGGCGCGGATGCGTGGCCGCCGGACACTTTATCTTGTTGCAGTTATACCCAAGGATTTGGGTTTGACCGCTCGCAATTCTGTGAACGGGCGAGTTTTTTGGTAAGGGTGGGCGCGGTCGCGGCCGAACGGTTGATAATGGGACATCGCCCGCAACCGTCCGCAGAACAATATCGGCGGGTGTCTAACGAGGGGGTCCCTTTGGATATCATTGAGCTTCTAAAATCTGCCTTCATGGGCCTGGTCGAGGGCATCACCGAATGGCTGCCTGTTTCGTCGACCGGTCACATGATCTTGGTGGACGAGTTCGTCAAGATGAACGTGAGCGAGACGTTCTGGAATATGTTCCTGGTCGTGATTCAGCTTGGCGCCATTTTGGCCGTCTGCGTCCTGTTCTTTTACGACCTCAACCCGTTTTCTCCCAGCAAAGGCAAGGAGGGTCGTCGCGACACCTGGGTGCTGTGGGGCAAGATTGTGCTCGGCTGCATTCCCGCCGCGGCGATCGGTCTGCCGCTCAACGACTGGATGGAGGAGCATTTCTACAATGCTCCCGTCGTGGCGCTGGCGCTCATTGTGTACGGCGTGCTGTTTATCGTGATCGAGAACTGGCGCGCGAACAAGCGCGACCAGGCCGCTCTTGCCGGTTCGTTTGGTTCGCGTGCCGTGGTGGCGGGCGGACGCCCCGCTGGTGCGCATTTTGCCACTCCCGCTGCGGCTGCCGCTTCAGACGATGACGATAACCTGGACTTTGGCTCCATCACTACGCTCGAGGATCTGAGCTGGAAGACCGCGCTGGGTATCGGTTGCTTCCAGGTGCTTTCGCTGATTCCGGGCACATCGCGCTCCGGCTCCACGATCATCGGCGGCCTGCTGCTGGGCTGCACGCGCTCGGTGGCGTCTAAGTTCACGTTCTTCCTGGCTATTCCCGTTATGTTTGGCGCGAGCGCGCTCAAGCTGGTCAAGTACTTTATTAAGGGCGGCACGTTCGGCACCAACGAAATCGCCATCCTGGGCGTGGGCTGCGTCGTCGCCTTTGTGGTGTCGCTCATTGCCATCAAGTGGCTTATGGGCTTCGTGCGCCGTCACGACTTTAAGTGCTTCGGCGTCTACCGCATCATCCTGGGCATCGTGGTGCTCGCGTACTTCTTTGTCCTGGAGCCTATGCTCGGCCTGTAACTTGGTCGACGCTGCGCGGCGGCCGGGGCGACAACTTGTCATTCAAAGGGGGCGGCATGACCAGAAGGTCTATGCCGCCCCTTTTCATGCCAATTTGTTCGCCCTGGCCACCGCTCGCTGCTGCTGCCATGACATCGGCGGTTTCGTGATTGTCAATTGATTGGTGCAGACCAACCTGACCCCATTGCGCCAAATTCGCTGGGGCGGCCTGACGGTGACGCACGGAGTCGTGGTGTGATTTGCGTCGGTGTCCGCGCGGCTCGGTATACTGGTACGGCTCAAACTATGGCGCCGCCCGCAGGCGCGCCGTCCGTCAGATGAGGAGTCGCCCATGACCCAGCCCTTGCCCTGGGAAAAGAACGCCGCGGTATCCGTGCCGCCCGCGCCGGAACCCGTGCCGCTCGATGCATACACCGCTCCTGCTGCGCCGGAGCCCGAGCTCGTCCCGCTCGACATTTACGACGCTCCCGCGCCGGCGCCCAAGCCCGCCAAGCCGCTCGTCGACATTGACAGCCTTAATCCCGCCCAGCGCGAGGCTGTCCTGTCCACCGAGGGCCCGTTGCTGGTGCTCGCCGGCGCCGGCTCGGGCAAGACCCGCGTCTTGACCTTCCGCATCGCACATATGCTCGGCGACCTGGGTGTTAAACCTTGGCAGGTTCTTGCCATCACGTTTACCAACAAGGCCGCGGCAGAGATGCGCGAGCGTCTGGCGGCACTCATTCCCAGCGGCACCCGTGGCATGTGGGTGTGCACCTTCCATGCCATGTGCGTGCGCATGCTGCGCGAGGACGCCGACCTGTTGGGCTACACCGGTCAGTTCACCATCTACGATGACGATGACTCAAAGCGCATGGTGCGCGACATTATGCAGGCGCTCGGCATCGAGCAAAAGCAGTTCCCCATCAACATGATCCGCAGCAAGATTAGCTCGGCCAAAAACGCCATGATCGGCCCCGAGGACATGCTCAAATCCGCCGACAGCCCCAATGACAAAAAGGCCGCGCAAGTCTACCTGGAGCTGGAGCGCCGCCTGCGCGCCGCCAACGCGATGGACTTCGACGACCTGCTCGTGCGCACGCTCGAGCTGCTGCGCACCCGCCCCGAGGTGCTCGACAAGTATCAGGAGCGCTTCCGCTACATTAGCGTCGACGAGTATCAGGACACCAACCACGTCCAGTACGAGATCGCCAACCTGCTGGCCGCCAAGTACCAAAACCTCATGGTCGTGGGCGACGACGATCAGTCCATTTATAGCTGGCGTGGCGCCGACATCACCAATATCCTGGACTTTGAGAAGGACTTTAAAGACTGCAAGACCGTCAAGCTGGAGCAGAACTACCGCTCTACGGGTCATATCCTGAACGCCGCCAACGCCGTGGTACGTCACAACTCGCAGCGCAAGGACAAGCGCCTGTTTACGGCCGAGGGCGACGGCGAGAAGATCCAGGCCTTCCAGGCAAGCGATGAGCGCGACGAGGGTCGCTGGA
>OAUM01000626.1_pt1 | contig 9925 bp, 7 predicted proteins | sample 1476281 | NCBI WGS metagenome assembly OAUM01 (sample SAMEA2580047, study PRJEB22360) | human gut metagenome | biome: human gut; feature: human-associated habitat; material: faeces | place: Denmark | collected 2008/2010
ATGACTTCGGATTTTATAGGCATACGCGTTAGCCTAACACCATTGCCGCAATGAACGCCCCGCCCATGTCGCGTTTTTAATTCAGAAGACTTTCAGATTCATTCCAGCTTCAGTCGAGCAATCCTTGGGGAATTCGCTAAGAGCGATTTTTTATCATCGGTCTCAACGCCGATCGCGACGGCGGCCCCTCACCCCTTCTTTCATCTAGGAAACATCATGTTCGTTGTGAAAAACGCATGGAAAAGCGTCACGAGAAACAAAGAACGCAATATACTGGTCATCATCATCGTGACCATCATCGCCATTGCCGCCACCATCGGCCTGTCCATTAGGCAAGCGGCCACAACCGCGCGAAACACTGGCTTGGAAAACACTACTGTGACCGCACAAATCAGTCTTGACCGCGAAAAACTCATCAGTGAATCACGAAACCAGTCCAATTCCAGCGAATCCGACACTTCAGACCAGTCTGGTGAAGGCAGGCCCAATGTCGGCGGTATGGGCGGCGGCAAGGATTTCGGCGGTACGTCCATGGTCAGCGGCGATTTCTCGCTCGTCGGCTTCTCTTCGGACGAAGCGGTTTCCAATACATCGAACGGTAGCTTCACCATGGTTGACGGCAAAGTGTTCGGCTACGATAAATCCAGTGACGGCGACGCAATTATTTCCAAGTCACTCGCCGATTTCAATGCCCTCTCCGTAGGAGACACCATCAGCGTGGCCGATCCGAATGACACGGACACCACTTACCAGCTCACCATCGTCGGCATTTACAAGAATTCCACCGATTCCACCCAGCAGATGGGCGGGCCGATGGCCTCCAATGCCTCCGATCCGGCCAATGCCATATATACGTCGGTCTCCACACTGAGATCGTTAGGACTTGATGCCGACGCGGACACCGATTCCGCCGCAAGGCTGAATTACACGTACGTGTTCTCCAGCAAATCGGATTACGAAGCATTCTGCGAGGATGCAATCAACGCCGGACTCGACGATGACTATGCCGTCTCCTCCGCCGATGTGGAGAATTACGAATCCAGCCTGGTGCCGCTCAATAACCTGTCGAAGTTCGCGTTGACGCTGCTTATCGTGGTGCTGGCTGTCGGTGGCGTGGTGCTGGTGGTCATCACATTGCTGAACGTACGCGAACGTAAGTATGAGATCGGCGTGCTTGCCGCGATCGGTGTGAACAAAGTCAAGGTTGCGGCGCAGTTCACCTTGGAATTGCTGATCGTCACCATGATCGGCCTCGCATTGGGCGCCTGCGCCGGTGCGGTGGCTTCAGTGCCGGTGTCCAACCAGTTGCTGGCAAGTCAAATCGAACAACAGCAGTCGCAGCAGACCAACCAACGCGAACAGTTCGGTCGCGACATGCAGGGGTCGGCTGATGGTTCCGGCACTGGTGCGCAGGATTCCGGAAATGCCAACGACTCCTCGAATTCCACGGATTCGCAGAATTTCGATAGTGCATCCAACCAGAATTCGGCCATGCCGGGCAAGGGCGGCAACGGTCCTGAAGGCATGATGGACCGCGCGGTGAATTACGCTTCCTCTGTCAACGTAACCGTCAACCTCACCGTGGTGGGCCAACTGCTGTTGGTAGGTCTTGGGCTGACGCTCATCGCTGCATTAGTCGCAGTCGTATTCGTATTGCGATACGAGCCTTTGCAGATTCTTGCCGACCGTTCCTGAACCATCAATCATCATTCGTTGAAAGGATTTGACATGGCCAAAACAGACGAGACACGTCTTGATCAAACTACCGTATCAACCGACAAAACCACCAATACAGCTTCGCAACAATCCGATATGCCTGTGCTGAGATTGGACGATGTGAGCTACTCGTATACCAAGGGCGGCAAGCGCGTGCTGAAAAATATCAGTCATGATTTTCAGTCGGGCAGTGTGCACGCCATCACCGGACCTTCCGGCGCTGGCAAAACCACTATGCTATCGCTGATTTCCGGGCTTGCCAATCCCACAGAGGGAAAGGTGTTGTACAACGGCAACGATTTGTCGAAGCAGGATCGATACCGGTACCGCAGTCATGAGATCGGCGTTATTTTCCAAGGTTTCAATCTGTTGCCGAATCTGACCGTCGCGGAAAACATCATCCTGTCGATGGACGCTTCCGGCAAGACCTTCGACCGTTCGAAGAAAGAGATCGTCAACGATCTGCTTGTACAAGTGCATCTGCCGCAGGAATATGCGAACGAACGCATTCTGCATCTTTCCGGAGGTGAGCAGCAGCGTGTGGCGATCGCCCGCGCGCTCAGCCACGACCCAGCCATCATCGTGGCGGACGAACCGACCGGCAATCTCGACCTCGCCACGCAGGACGACATCATGGGCATCTTTCAAGCCTTGGCACATGACGAACAGCATTGCGTCATCATCGTGACGCATAGTCCGGAAGTGGCCAAGGCCTCCGACGAGGTATTCGAACTGGCCCCAATCAAGCGACGCCGTTAACAGACTTCGCACGGCCAAGCGACCCCGCGCGTATTGCGCAACCAGCTGGACCGACTACCGCAAAAGCCCTATGACATGCGTTTTTCAAAGCGCTCGCATGCCACAGGGCTTTTGGTTGGACGGTGACGTTATGATTGTCTCCGTCCGAAGTACAGGGGTGCCGAATACGGCTGAGATGGGCGGTGGTCATCGCCCGGACCTTTCGACCTGATCAAGATAACGCTTGCGTAGGGAGTACTGGGAAAACGTGTGGCTCCCATTAAAGGGACAAGGCCCTTTGTATTTTCGGCGCGCGCAAGCAACCGACGAAGGAGAGAGGGAACCATGGCCGGGACAGCGTCATCGTCAGAAACAACGCAAGCGGCACCATCGCAAAACGCAGAACCACCGCGAAACGCGAAGGAAACCACGACAGAGCGGACCGTCAAAAAAGCCACCATGAAAAACACACTGCTCGGCCTGCAGCATGTACTCGTGTCAAACGTGTGGCTCGACCCCGTGTTCGTGGCCGGAGCCATTGGCCTTCCTCTGGCGTTGTCGTCAAACATGGTGAATGCCATCTTCATAGTGTCCGGTCTGGTCACGCTCATCCAAGCCACAAAACTGGTGCGTCTTCCCATCGTGCAAGGACCGTCCGCCGCATTCGACGCGCTGATGATCTCCGCCGGTGCTGCAGGATCATTGGCCGCCGCCGGCACATCCATATTCGTCAGTTCGCTAATATTCCTGGTATTGTGCCTGACCCGCGTGATCGAAAAACTGCGGTTTCTATTCGCTCCAATCGTGTCGGGGGTAATCATTCTCCTCGTCGGCGTGTCACTCTCCGGCTTCACACTAAGCGAATTCCTTGGCGGCGCGCCAGGAGACCCGGGATTCGCCGATCCGAAGACACTGACCGTCTCCATCATCACCTGCATGCTGGTGGTGGCGCTTTCCCAATTTGGCAAAGGCATGCTCAAGGCGCTGTCATATCTGATCGCGCTGGCCGCAGGCACCATACTGTCTTTGGCGTTCGGCATGGCGGACTTCTCCGAAGTGGCGTCCAAGCCATGGATCGGTCTGCCGAAGTTCATGCCATACGGCGGTTTCGACTTCAACGCCGCCATTTTCGTACCGTTTTTCATAGCCTATATGGTGGCCATCATGGAAGCGCTTGGCGTGTACCAAGCCGCCACAGAAATCCAAGGAACAAAGCTTGAAGACCGCCAGGTGCGTTACGGCCTCGCCGGAGAAGCGGCCGGATCGGCGGTCTCCTCACTGATCGGCGGTTTCACCACCACCGCATATCCGCAGAACGTGGCCTTGCTCAAGGTCACAGACGAAGGCAAGACCCGCACCCGTGTACCGGTGATTATCGCAGGTGTGGTATTCGTGACGCTTGGTTTCATACCGAAAGCCGGCGCCGTACTGTCGCTCATCCCCTCCCCGGTAATCGGCGGCATCTTCCTGCCGGCGGCGGCCAGCCTCATCAGCACCGGACTCAACACGTTACGAAAGGCGGAGAACAACGATCAGACCCAAGTGGTGATAGGCCTATCCCTCCTGCTTGGCATCGCATTGCCAAACGCATTAAGCGGACTTGAAGGCGGCATGCACGTGTTCTTCTCAAACTCGATTCTGGTCGGCGCATTCAGCGTAGTGATACTCAAGGCCCTTATCATCGATCTGCCAAACGCAATCGCACGGCATACGGACAAACCCACGGAACATACAAAACAAGCAGAATAATCAACATCATTGAGGCAATCCGACATATGACGGAGAGGATATGGTAATGGACATGCAAGCATCGCAGGAATCCCTGGAACTCAACGGACAGAAGACAATCATCAAGCAAGAAGTGCTCGACTTCATCACACAATACGGTTGCTCCCGCGCACCGGACGAAGCGTTCGACACGCTCGCGAAACGCATCTTCGCCTTCCAATTCGAGCATAATCTGCCATACCGGGCCTACTGCATGTCCAAACGCGTCACCCCGCAGACACTCACCGACTGGATGCAGATTCCGCCCATGCCCGTCGACGGCTTCAAAATGCTGACGCTCACTTCCGTGCCCGAACGGGATTGTGAAGCGGTATTCACCACCAGCGGCACCACGCATCCCGGTCAGCGTGGCCGTAATTTTCACCCCGATCTGGAAGTGTGGGACGAATCGATGATCGTGCCGTTTCGGCATTTCATCATGCCGGACCGCGAACGCATCCGTATCGCCGTTCTCTCCCCCGCGTGGGATATGAACGAGCATTCGTCGCTGTCAAGGTATTTGACCCGTGCTGTGGAACAGTGTGGCGAGGAAGGCAGCAGCTTCTTCTTTCATGAGGATGGTCTTGATTTCGCTGGTGTTGAGCGTTTTCTTGACGTAGCAGTGTCCGACAATGCGCCGGTGATGCTGATGGGCGCTTCCTCGGCTTATCTGTATTTGTTGGATTATTTGGACAAGCAGCATAAAACCTATCGTCTTGCCTCTGATTCGCGCGTGTTCGATACGGGCGGGTTCAAGAGCACTCGCACCGATATGACGGTTGATGATCTGTACGCGGCATTTGCTCGTGCGCTTGGCGTGGACCGTTCGCATTGCGTGAATATGTATGGTATGACGGAGTTGAGTTCGCAGATTTACGATCAGAACATCCTGTCCTATTACACAGATGGTTCATTGAACTATTCGAAGGAGACGCCGTCGTGGGTACGTTCCGTGTTCCTTGATCCGGCCACGCTTGCGCCGGTGCCAGACGGGGAGCAGGGTGTGATCGCGCATTACGATTTGGCGAATTGGAATTCCTGCCTGGCGATTTTAACGGAAGATCTGGGAGTGAGATCTTCTTATGGTTACACACTCAACGGCCGAGCGAAAGGCGCCGAGGCGCGTGGCTGTTCGATTACCGTTGATGAGGTAATGGCGGCCAACGCATGAGCGTCGTCGACGTTTTTTACGCACCGCGCGGATTCGCGTTCGACGATTTCGATACGCATGATGTTTCATTGCCCGGCGGCGAGACGGTGACGCTGCGTTTCCCGCGGCTTGATGCCGGTATGGTGCATACGCTGGCTGATTCCGTACGGCAGCATCGCGATACGGCGCTAGCACGGTATTCCACGGATAGAATCATCGATGTCATCGCGCGGGCCGCCGAGTTGTGGACGGATCCGCAATATCCGGAACGTCGGCTTGCAGAACGTCTTATTCCCGCGATTACCGGTTACGATGCCTCCATGGTACGTCTCGAGCTGAAACGGTATATGCGCATGTTCCGGCGACGGGAATTGCTGCGTTTCGTTGATGATGAACTGGATTGTCCGCAGATGCTTGATGAGTATCGTCCGAATCGTTCGGGCGGATATACGCGGCTGTATGGACCGGAATTGTCGTTCCACGTGTTTTCCAGCAATGTACCGGGTATTCCGGTATGGAGCATGACGATGTCGTTGTTGGTGAAAAGCGCGGTTCTCGGCAAATCGTCGTTTGATGAGCCGCTGATGCCGGTGTTGTTCGCCCGTTCTTTAGGAAGCGTCGATCCTGATATGGCGGATGCCTTGGCGATTATGCCGTGGCATGGCGGCACCACGGATTTGGAGGATGCCGCGATTGGCGAGGCTGACGCGGTGATCGCGTATGGCTCATCGCATACCACTGAGGCAATCCGTCCACGGGTGCGTGCCGGGAAGCCGTTCCTGAGTTATGGCGCGAAAATCGGTTTCTCGCTAATCGGCCGTGAGTCCCTGCGGACCGACCTGTATACCGATACCGTGCATCGCATGGCGGTTGATGTGGCCACATACGATCAGCAAAGCTGTCTGGCTCCACAGACCATGTTCGTGGAGCGCGGCGGGGCCGTTCCTCCCGCGCAGGTCGCTGAATTGCTCGCATGTGAGTTATCGTCCCAGCAACGTAAATATCCCTGTTCCACACCATCCGAAGAGGAATCGATGGCGATTCAGCGGCTACGTTCCACCGCGCAGATGAAAGCGTTACTGGGGGCCGGATCAATGGCTGGGGCCGCGGACGGCGCGTCCGACGATTCGTTCGTCATACAGTCGCGTTCAGGCACTGATTGGACGGTGTTGTATTATCCGTCCGTCGGTATGGCCGATTCGCTGTCCACGCCGTTGAACCGTACCGTCAATATCGTGGCGGTCGACCATGTCGAAGACGCGCTGTCTTCGTTGCGTCCCTATGCTCAGTGGCTGCAGACTTGCGGCGTAGCGCTTGGGCCGAATCGTCTGTTCGACGTGGCGCAACGCGTCGGGTCGGCAGGTATCGATCGCATATGCCCGCTCGGGGAGATGAACCGCGCGAAATCCGGCTGGCACCATGACGGCGGTTTCAATCTGCTCGATTTGGTGCATGTGGTCGATATCGAGCGCAACACCGATATGTACTGCGATGGTTTCGATATGGATGTCGAATAATCGCATTCAAGCAATCACACGAAACCCATATGTCCAAAACCGAAAGGAACTTCCATGCAGCAGTCCGATTCCTTGCCATTGAAGGGACGCGTCGCGTTGGTGACCGGTTCGAGTCGCGGCATCGGTGCGGCGATCGCGTTGCGACTGACTCGTGCCGGCGCATGCGTGGCCATCAACTACGTCAGCGATGACGAGCGTGCGGAGCGGTGCGCGCAACGCATTATGAATGATTGCGGGGCGGCCGGTCGCGTGATTATCTGCAAGGCCGATGTCACCGACTACGGGCAGGTGCGCGACATGGTATCCACTGTCGTCGCCACATTCGGTGGATTGGATATTCTCGTCAATAACGCATTCGCCCGCTATTCGTTCGACCCACGCAACCGCAAGACATTCGACACCATCGGATGGTCCGATTACACGACACAGCTCGAAGGATGCCTCAAGGGCGCATACAACACCTGCAAAGCTGCGCTGCCGCAGATGCGGCGTCAGGCCGGAGGACGCGTCATCAACATCTCCAGCAATCTCGTCGACTCCCCGATCGTGCCGTATCATGATTACACCGCGGCAAAAGGTGCGTTGGTAGGTTTCACCAGATCATTGGCACAGGAGGCTGGGGCATGGGGCGTAACCGTGAATGCCATCGCGGCCGGGCTCACCATTGGCACCGAATCGAGCCGCGCCACCACTGAGGATGTACGCGAGCGCATCATCGCGTCTACACCGTTGGGCAGACTCGCCACCGCCGATGATATCGCCGGGGCCGTGGCTATGCTGGCCAGCGATGACGCCTCATTCATCACTGGTCAGACCCTGCATGTCGACGGGGGGTTGGTGATGCGTTAAAGTGTGGTTTTGATTGACGGTTTGTGATGCCGGCATGTTCGCCGGCGAAGAAGGATGGGTATGAACATCACCGTGTATCTCGGCGCGCATGAGGGGAACGATCCCATATATAAGAAAGCCGTTGAGGAACTTGGCATATGGATTGCGGACAATGGCAACAGACTGGTGTATGGCGGATCCGACGAAGGATTGATGGCCGTGATCGCCGATACCGTACTCGCCCGCGGCGGCGACGTGACCGGTATCGAGGCACAGATGTTTGTGGACAAAGGCGTTGCTCACCATAACCTGACCCAACTGGTTGTTGTGCCGAATATTGTGGAACGACGGACCCGTATGATCGAGCTTGGAGACGTGTTCATCGCTTTCCCCGGCGGCACGGGAACGTTGGAGGAAATCAGCGAGGTGGTGTCGAAAATCTGTCTTGATCAGCTGGACCAACCTTGCATCTTCTATAATCTCAACGGATTCTATGATGATATGAAAGCGTTCCTACAGCGCACGGTCGATGCGGGTTTCTCCACCACGGAACGTCAGCATGGTATCTATTTTGCATCTGATCTGGCCGAAATCGAACGTATCATCGCAACGCATAACGCATAGGGATTGCGTGGCCGTCATCCGGAAACTTCAGGCCACCGGCAGGACTGCATGCAGAATCGTCATGAACGTCAGTCCGATGATGGCCGTGACGGTCAGTGAGAAGCCCGCAAGTTTCGCGTTGCCGGTCAGTGAATCAGTGAATTTCGTGGAGAAGATCGTCACCGGCGCGAACACGGCCAGCACCACGATTTCTCGGACGCGTTCGTCTAACGGCAGAAGGAACCATGCGGACAGCGCGATGATGATGCTGAACAGGAACCGCCATGCGATGACTTTGCCCAATTCCGAACGGTCTTTGTGATTGTCGGGAATTTCCATCATCAAGCCGATCATGGCCATTGCTGCGAACGCGTTGGCGTTGGCGAACGGTGTGATCAGTGTGACGATCCATTGCGGTACGGTCCAGCCGGCGAACATGAATACCAGCATGAGCATGTAGCAGTCGAACGATATGGATGAGTAGAAGTCGCGCGCGATGTTCTTGATTCTGAGACTCATCGGTAGGTTTTTGGTGGGGCTTCCCAGATGTAGCAGCGAACGGGTGATGGTCAGGGATGCCGCTGTGGCGATGATGGCGTTGCCGATATCCAGCATGATGACCGGTAGTCCCGCGCTCGGCCCCATGAAGGTCTGTACCACCGGCAGACAGAACGCGCCGATGTTCAGGCCTGATGCGTTGAGCATCTGGTAGGCACGGTATTTCGGCTCGTCGCCTCGTGAGCCGAAATACACGATAAACAGCGGAATCATGCAAGCGAACAGGCCGAACACCACCAGCCACAGCAGATTCATCGGATGCTTGTTCGTGGCGAAACTCATCACGATGGCGCACGGCAGGGTGAGATTGAACACCAGCCCCTGCACCACCTTGTAGGATTTGTCCGAGAAGATGTGGATGCGTTTGAGCAGATAGACACTGATGATGACAAGGAGCAAAGATCCGGCTTGAAACAACATACGGCTGAGTATAGGAGTGCTGTCAGTGCGTCGTAGGCGACTTGACACAATATGACCATGCGGCATAAACATACTTATGCATGCTCATACCGCACGGATATGAATTGCAGTCGGTGATGTATTTCGAAACGTATGATTTCGTATGTTTCAGATGATCATCATATTATTTGGTGACAGTAGTATTCAGGTACTACCATGTAGTAGTCGGCATGTACACCCTTCGCACAGGCTGCGGCCACGTTCGTATGCCACATACGGAATTACCGGAAGATCCTCACTGAGCACCTTCTCACTCTCCTGATAAATACCGATGGTCTTGTCGAGGTCAGTTTGTCTGGCGGCGCGACCTGGACGACTGGCTGGAGTCCATGCCGGAGAACTCGACATGAAAAGCGCATGCCCCCACACAAAACCAAATGGTTTGTGTGGGGGCATGCGTCTGAAGCCACGCATAAGTGGCTTATAAGTTACCTGAGCTATTCTGTAACCGCTGTTTTCCAGTCGGCAGTAGGGCTCAGGGGCTTCGCCTATCAGATGTGGAAGTACAGCTCGTACTCCAGCGGGGTCGGAGCCAGGCGAGCCTGGTCGATTTCGCCACGCTTGATGCCGATCCAGGTTTCGATCAGGT
>OAUM01000628.1_pt1 | contig 9896 bp, 7 predicted proteins | sample 1476281 | NCBI WGS metagenome assembly OAUM01 (sample SAMEA2580047, study PRJEB22360) | human gut metagenome | biome: human gut; feature: human-associated habitat; material: faeces | place: Denmark | collected 2008/2010
CCGCCGCCTTGGCAGCCAGAGCCGCGGCGGACTCGCTCTTGACCTGCGCGACCTGCTCGGCGGCCGCCTGCTCGGCGGCCGCAATCTTGGCGTCGACATCGGCGCGAGCGGCCGCGACCTCGGCATCGGCCTCGGCACGCATCTGCTCAAGCTGCGCCGCCGCGGTCGAGCGTGCCTCTGCCGCAGCATCCTCGGCAGCCTTCTTGCCCGCCTCGACATCCTCCAGCGAGCCACGCAGCTCCTCGGCATCGGCCTCGGCCATCTGTGCGCGCTGCGTCAATGCCAGCTCACGCGTCTTGGCCTCATCCAGCTCGTCGGCCAGGTCGTCGCGTTCATCGGTCAGCGCGTGCGCCTGCACCTTCCAGGACTTCAGCTGCCCCTGCAGCTCCTCAATCTGCTCGCGGGCCTCGGCCAGCGCCTGCTCGGCGTCGAGCTGGGCCTGCGTGACCTCCTCCACAAACACGCGACGGACCTCGACATCGGGCAGGTCGGGGCTATCGACCTGCACCTCCTTAATCTCCTTAATAAACTTGGGCGCCACCGGCTCGGGATGCACGCTCTCGAGCTCCTGCAGGTTGCGCTCGTCGTCGGTCAGGCTCTTAAAGACGGTGTAGTTGTTGATGAGGTTGGTGTACATCTGCACCATGTACTCGTCATCGAACGCCAGCGCCTGCTGCTGCACGTCGATGCTGTAGCCCACCTTGTCGTAGCGCTCCATAAACTGCCACAGCTGGTAGCACTTGCGGTAGTTGGGATCCTTCATGATGAGGTTGGTGCGCTGAATGGGGCTGCGGACCGCGCTGCAGCCGTTCATGATCTGGCAGAACGACGCGCCACGCAGCGCCATGACCAGACGGCGCACGCGGTCGATGCGCATAAAGACATCCATGTTGTCGGCGTCGTTCTCGGCAAAGCTCTGGCGGTTCTTGACCGTCATCTCGACGTTGTACTCGATCTCTTCGTACGCGTCGTCGATCTTGCTGTGCATCTTAAAGCGGTTGCGAATCTCGTTGCCCGTCGACCAAAAGATCACGTCGGTACGCTTGTCCACAAACGTCAGCAGGCGCTGAATCAGGTGGTAGATAAAGCGGTTCTCGTACAGGTCGTACGTCTCGGCGGTACTGACGTTGAGGATGCGCGTGGGATGGACGCCGCCATCGTCGCTCGGCGCCAGGAACTGCGTGTTCTGGCTCAGATGGCGAACGCTATCGGCGCTGATCTTTTTGGCGAGCGAGACCGGCACCACCTCTTCCTCGGTGGTGATAAAGCGGCGCGGATTTTCGATGATGGTGTTGATGGCGTCGAGCGAGTCCTCGATCATGCTGATCCACTCCTCGTCCACCACCTTGACGAGCTCCTCGCGCTGCTGCTCGATCGTGGTGCCCGAGGCCAGCGCCATCTCAAACAGATAGCGGAAGTAGCGGCTGTCCTCCTGGATGGGCTCCATCTGCTCGGAGAAGCTGGTATAGAGGTCCTGAATGGTCTCGGACATGGGTTACTCCATAGGTTGGATCGATCGGTAAGGGGCGTGGCGACATCATGTAGGGCAAACGCTACTGATTGTCTTGTCCCACGCCCCGCGCTTACGGCATTAGTAGAAGTTCTGAATCCGCTGCAGATACATGACGGAATCGGGCAGGCCGCCCTCGCCAAAGGTCTTCTCGATGTACTCGATCAGGCCCTTCATCTCGTCGCGCACAAAGCTCACGTTCATGGACTCAAACTTCTTGAGCACCTTGCGGGCAATGATGTAGTCCATGCCGCCCAGCTCGGTGCCGCCGCATGCCACGTACACGGGGATAAAGTCGTACATCTGCTTGATAATACGGTTACCAAAGGCCAGCTTAAAGCGGGTCTGCAGGTACTGATCCAGCTTGTGCATCTTCTGGAGCAGCTCGTCGTCGATCACGTACTCGACCTTGGCCTTTTGGAACAGATACTGCAGGTGGTCGGCCGTCACGTGCACGCGCTCGTGCGGCTCGCACTCAAACGCGTCGGCGCGCTCGTTGAGCTCGATGGGGATCGCGCGGTCGTACACCTTGTCCGTGATGGTAAAGGTGGAGTCGTCGTTGTTGGCCGTGCCGATAAACCACAGGCTGTCGGGAATGGTGAGCTTGCCGTCGTGCAGACCCTTGGGGTCGGCCGCCCACTGGGTGGGCACCAGGTCGAGCACCCACTCGTCGTGACTGGGCATCTCGAGCACCGACAGGATCTCGGCAAAGTAGTACTCCACGCGGGCGAGATTCATCTCGTCGAGCACGATCATGGACGGGTCTTGGCGAAGGCCCGCCTCGTACACGGCGCGGAGGAACTCGGTCTCGTTAAAGCGCTTGGAAAACTCGTTGAAGTAGCCCAGCACCTCGGTGCGATCGCGAAAGCTCGGCTGCACCGACACGATGGTCGCGGGGTTGTCCAAATAGCGGCTAAAGCTGTAGGGCAGCGAGGTCTTACCGGTACCCGAGATACCCTCCAGGATCAGTAGCTTGGAGGCGGCCATGCCGGCCACAAAGCGGCGGATGACCTCGGGCGTGTAGTAGAGCTTCATCTGGCTGCAGGCGAACGCGCGGAAGCTGTCGACAAAGTCCTCCAGCGAGATGGCATCGTCGTAGGCTGGCGATTCCCAGTCGCGGTACTTAAGGTCCACAAGGGACAGCTTGGGGAAGCGGTTGGCCTGGGCGATCTCTTTTTCCTCGGCAAGGGTCTTGGCCTCGACGGTGGCCTTGGCCATGGCGGCCGCGGCGTCCTTAACGCCCGCGCCATCGAGCGCGAGCGATGCGTTGCCCGATACCACGGCGGCCGTGGCGCCCTCGGCCGCAGGCGCACCCGCGGCGGCGCCCACCACGTTGCCCACCGTGGGCAGGTGGTCGTCGGCCAGGGCCGAGGCGCCCACGTACGGAATCTGCTTGGTGCCGCCCATGGCATTGACCTTGAGCGCCAGCAGCTTGTTCTTCTCGTCCATGAGGTCGAGCACCTGCTTGTTGAGGCGGCCGATCTCGCGATAGAGCGCCTTGTTGGACGTGTCGTCGCGATGCAGGCGGCGGTTGATGCGGTAGTGGTGGATCAGAATGGCCACGATCAGCACGGGGACCGCGATGAGCATGGCAAACAGAATGACCGCGCCGATCTTTCCCACCAGGTCAAACGTGGTGAAGTAGGTCATAAAGATGCCGAAGTACTCAACCCAGCCAAACACCAGCAGGTTAAGAATGGAGCTCACGACGGCAACGACGTTGTAGACGACCTTTGCCAGCAGCTCCCAGGCAAATCCCAGAAACTCACTCACCGTCGGTACCCTCCTGCTTGGACGCACTCATCGCCGCCTCGGCCTCAGCCTTCAGACGACGGGCTTCCTCGAGCTTGGCCTCGGCCTGGGCAAGCTGCTCGGCGGCGCTATCGGCCGTGACGGCGGCGTCACCCTTGCCCTCGGCGTCCACGATGGTAGCGGCGGCGGCCAGGCGGTCCTCCTCGGCCATAGCGCGCTTGAGGTTCATGCCCACCACGATGAGGTGATACACCTGGTAGATAAAGAACAGCAGCATGGGCAGCACGATCACAATGAGGAAGCCCATGGAGCTGGACAGGAAGTCCATGACCTTGCCCATCTGCGGCAACGCGAACAGGTACTTGCCCACGATGTCGCCGTCGCTGATGATGTGCGTATCGGCCACGTCGTTGTTGTCGCCCTTGGTGGTAAAACTGCGCATGCCGTTGACCTCGTCGATGGCGGCGATGCGGTGCGTGTTGAGCGCGTACTCGTTGTCGATGATGGTATGGAACGTCACGATGTCGCCCACCTCGAGCTTGGAGGTGTCGCACTTTTTGATGAAGATGAGGTCGCCCTTGTTAAACGTGGGCGCCATGGAGTCAGATTGCACGGCGAGCGGGGTGAAGCCGGCGATGTCAGAGACGCTGCCGTCCTCGCGCGTGGCGAGCGTGGTAAACGCATACAGGGCCGCCACCAGGATGATGATCCACATGACGACGCTCAACGCGATGGATGCGACTTTTTTAACAGATTGCATGATGTCCCTTACTACCGTGTCTGTCTAGGTCGTGCGCGGCCCGGTGGCCGCCGTGCGTATCTACTGTTCCTCGATGCCCTCGAAGCGCATCGAAACCGAATAGTTAGCTCCCTTTAGCATATTAGTGCAATTTGGGTCCGTTCCCTCGAGCCATATGCGAACGGTCACCGGCTTGTCCGTTTCTGTTATGAGGTCGAACATGTCGCTGGCCGCAGTGGCGGCGCCCGAGTCGAGTCCAAAGACCGTGGCCGTGCCGGATGAGCCCCCGCCCCCATTGGGGTTGTAGACCCAGGTGCGGCCGTCGGCGGTAAAGCTCATGCGCATGGCGCTGGCCATGCCCTGCGTGTCGGAGCCAAACCGCGTGCCGGATGCGCCGCCGTCGCCATCCTGCCCGGTCAGGCGCACGCGCAGGTCCGTGCTGCTCATAAAGTGCAGCGTGAACTCCAAGTAGGCGCCGGTGGCGGGGTCGGCGGTGGAACCGTCCTCGAAGGTGAAGGTCTGGTAGTCGCTCGTGGTGACGGGCTTGAGCTTGGACGCATCGATGTCCACGCCCTTTTCGCTGGCGATACGCGCCGAGATCTGGTCGAAGCCCAGGCTGTGGACGTATTCGTCGAACGTGGCGTGCTCGTCCAGGTCAAAGCGCAGCGAGCCATCGGCGTTGGCGTCGATCATGAGCATGCGGGTCTTGGCGCTATCGGCGATGGAGAACCAGGCGAACGTTGCCATGGCTATCGCCACCAGGGCAAACAGCACCAGCACCACGGTGGTGGTGAGCTTGCGGCGCAGGTCGGTGTCGGCGGGCGCGGCGGCGTTGGGCTTGCCGGTGGCGGGCGTGCAGTTGGCGGCTGGTTGCTTACGCGTCATGGCTACTCACCGTCCAAGGTCGCAAAGAGGGCCAGGTGCAGGGTGCCCGGGTCTTGACGCAGGTAGTCGGCGCTATCGGGGTCGGTGCCCTCGATGTAGTAATAGATGTCCAGGCGATAGGTCTGGCCCAGCGCCAGCGTGGCGAGCGAGTTTTGCGGGCGCGTAGCCGTCTCGCTCGTGTCCAGCGTAAAGGCGGCCGGGTCCTGCGTTACGTTGGCACCGCAAGCAAGCTGGCCGTTTTGCCAGCCCAGCAGCATGCCATCGGCGTAGCCCGCCAGGCCCGCAGGCGCAGTCGTGGGATGCTCGCCGCGATGGCCGCTGTCGGAGCTGTCGAGCTCAAAGATGCTGGTGGCAAGCACCTGGTTGCCGCTCGAGATCTTTATGCCCACGCGGGCTGCGCGCAGCAGCTCGGCATCGGCACCCTGTGGAACCAGTGATTCGACCAGATACAGGTTGACCTTACCCGCCACTTTGCTGGCGCCCGTTCCGGTAATGGTGGGGCGCAGGTCGATCCAGCCGTGGTAGAACGCGGAGCCGTTGTCTTTTGCCTGCTCAAACACTGTGGCATCGCCGGCAGAGTTGTTTTGTGCGCAGGCCGCAAAGCCGTTGAGGTCGAAGGTCGAGACCGGGTAGAGCGTCACGGCGCCGTTCGCGGTGGAGGCCAGAGATGCATCGCCTTGCTGCGACCAGCTGCCGCGATCGGCGTCACCCAGCTCCAGCACCAGCTTGGACGTGTCGCTGCGCACGCTCACCGAGTTGGTGTTGACCTTCATGTTGTTCGTGAACCAAGCGTAGGTCGCGGCGCCCAGCGTGGCGGCGAGTGCCACCATGACGAGCGCGATGTAGGCACGCGCGCGGTGGGCGTGGCGGCGGGGGCCAGAGGCCCAAACCCCAGCGAGCTCGGCGGGCGCCACGGGTGCGGTCCCCGGGGTTGCGCCCGCGGACTCGCTGGCGCCTACCTGCATGTGCTTATTCTTGTGCATTTAGCTCGCCCCCCCCTATGCCTTGGCCGCGGCAAAGGCAAGCTGCAGTACCACATCGCGGGCCTGGGCCTCGTCGATGCAATTAGCGTCGCAGCCTTCCATGTACACAACGTAATGAGCGCTTGCCACCTCGTTGGCGGCCAGCGTGCAGATGGGCGTGGCGCCCGCGCGCGCCGTGGGCGTGTCGCCGGCGCCGTCCATACTGTAAGCGCTTATGGCGCGCGCAGGGTCGGCGGTGTAGGCCCAGCCCGAAGCGCCGCCCGCCACAACCACGCCGTCTTGCGCCGTAGTGCGTCTGCTGGTAGCGCCAGCGGTGTTACCTAGGTCATCGCAGGTAAAGATATGCGTTTGCGTGCCCGACTGGGTCGTGATGACCAGGCCCAGGCGCAGCGCGGCCAGCAGCTGCGGGTCGCTCGTCACGCTCATCTGGCCCTGATACAGATACACGTTGAGCGCGCTGTCGTTGCCCTTGAGGTACAGCGTGCCCGAAAGAGCGTAGTCGTCCAGCTGCGCGGTGCAGTCGGCAAAGTTGGTCGTGATGCCCGCGGCGTTTTGGAACGTGCCACGCCAAAAGCGGGAAAGGTCTGCCGTCGAGATGGGATAGAGCGTCTTGTCGGCCGCGGCAAGCGTTGCCGTTGTGTCCCAGGGCCCGTTAGCCGAAAGGCCGATCTGCAGGTCGGAACCCTCGTCGCTTACCGTGTGCGCCACGGGCGTCACGTTGGTGTAGCGCGAGTTGCTGAACCAGGCGTAGGTGGCGGCGCTCAGGGCGGCTACCAGCACCAACATCCATGCGGCCGCGGCAACCATGCGACGGCGCGAACTTAGGATGTCTTTGATGTTCGATGCACTCATACCCAGCCCCCTTACGAACGCTTGCCGGCAAAGCGCAGCGCCAGCGATTGCAAGCCGGTGGCGGCCAGGTTGTTGGTGCAGTCGGGATCGCAGCCTTCCAGCCACACGTATACATCCACACGCACGGGCGTGCTACGATCGGCGCCTTTGGCAGCGGCGGGCAAGCTGCAGATCTTGGTCGTGGCCTCCTTGAGACTCACGATGCCGGTGTCTTCGTTGTAGTCGCAGAAGTTTGCGCTGGTCAGCTGGTCAAAATGGACCGTGGCACCATCGGAGCGGGTGCTGTCGAGTACCAGGTGGTTCTGCTCGCTTTCGCCGGCGTCCTTACCATCGAGCGTGTTATAGCGCGCCTGGGGATTGTGCTCGCCCGAGACCTCAAAGACGTACTGGCCCGTAACGGTGTCGCTCTGCCCTGGAGCATAGGCAACCAGCCCCACGCGCAGGGCGGTGGAGATGGGTTTTGCCGGATCCTGCTCGGTAAAGTCGATGCCCGACAGGTACACGTCGGTTGCGGCCGAGTTAGTGGCCAGGTACAGAGAGGTCTTGTAGTAGTCGGAATGCTCAGCCGCGCCAAACATGCTGGCAAACAAAGAGTCCTGCGTGGTTCCGCCGGTAAAGCCCGTTACCTTTTGAAAGCCGTTGAGCACGTTGTCGGTCGAGACGGGATCGAGCAGACCTGCAAAGCTCAGGCCAGCGTTGGTTTTGTATTCGCCGTCGTACTCGTTGGAGATGAGGAAGGTCACGCCCGTACCCGCGGCCATCTTGACATCGGTGATATGGCGGTTGGCGTTGTAGATGTACCAGGCATACGTTACAGCTCCGGCAGCAGCAAGCGCCACCAGCAACGTGGCGAGCATGCGATTGAACTGTTTTCGCAGCGAGCGTGCGTCCGACATGCCCCTCCCCCAGATGCTGTGCTGTAAACTACCTGGACACCATTTGCCCATAATGGAGTTATTTTACGCGAATGTGCAGTTCATCGGGGGTACAATCGCGACTTTCCGCGTGCTGTTCGCGCTGCATCGGGGCGGATAGGGTCGCAAATCGCCGCTTTTTAAAAATAGTTCTTGCCACTGGGCGGGAGCTCCGTTATATTATTCCCTGCGCACTCGCGCACCCTTGATCGGGCGTTTAGCTCAGGGGGAGAGCGCTTCCCTGACACGGAAGAGGTCAGAAGTTCAAATCTTCTAACGCCCACCAAATGTTCGCAGCTCAGAGGCTTCGCCTCTGAGCTGTTTTGTTTTACGCCGCCAAGCCATTCGGGCGTCGCGGCGCCCAAAGCCGTCTCAACAACGCCAGCAACCACACCAATCGAGCCCAAAGTGGTCTCGACAACACCGGAGGCCACCCCAGCCAAGCCCAAAGTCGCCCAAACAACCCCAGCGAGCGCCCCGATCAGGCCCGAATGGGCCTCGCAGCCATATCCGGGCGACCCCCGCAAATCGAAGGTGAATGGTTTCCCGCGAAGTGAACGAGCCAAAACGAACCCCCGGAGCATCGACACTTTTGGCGGCTCATTTCCTGCGGTTTTGTCGTTAGAATCCTGCGGTTTTGGCGCCAAAAAGTGTGGATGCTTCGGGGGTCCAAAAACGCTCGTTCACTTCGCAGGAAACCATTCACCTTCAATACGGCAGCACCCCTCCGCCGCCAAAGGCCCGCTCTACCAATACTGATGCGCCTCAATAACGGTCTGCCAGAGCTTAAACCGCTTTGTCTCGAGGCGCGCCTGTGCCAAATATCGCGCTTCCTCAGTCATAGGCTTGTAAAATATGGGCCGCTTGCGACGATGCAGCTTGCGTCGGATGCGCTCGCACAGGCGAACGAGCTTTCCTAGTCGCTCGCCTGGTCAGTCGTCACCGTAAAGTACGCGACCTCATTGAGCATCTGCAGCTCGTTACGGCGCTCGGCATCCTTGTGGATTTTCTCGCTTCCGTCATGGATGGCATCGCTGTCGTAATCGACCAGTGCGGTAAACACCTCGGGCAGCAAGCCAGCCCTTACTTTATCCAAGCCCACCTCTGCTTTCGCCGTAAGCGTTATGTCGGGTGTGCGCTCCAACACGCGCAGTTTGCGGTTGCGCCCATCGTTGTAACCGTCGCGAATGAAGTACTTCTTGTTCAGTTCGGCCTTGCCCAGCGCAAGCCCGCCGTAATACGCAGGTAGCGACATAAACATGCAAAGCCCCGACTCCCTTGGAGACCGTGAGCCCTCTTCCACGCACGGAAGCAACGCCTTCGCCTTGGCGGCGCCCCTCACCTTTGACGCCCGGTCAAGGTACGCCGCAATGAGCTCCTTGGTCGTGAGCCTGCCGTCGCGCATGCCCGCATCCCTGCTTGTTACCCCGCCGGGAGCAAGGTTATCCAGCTGGTAGTCCGATGTCATGGCATAGCCGGCATAGATGGCCGCCGCCGCATCGCCATCGTGCGCTGCCTGCAAAAACGCCAGCTCGGGAGAGCACACGTATGCATCCAGGTCGCCCATCCAGTGGCCCAGCGAGATAAACGAACCTGCCGGGAGCTCGTTGGTGCACAGATGCGTCTTAACGTGCTTGCTCCGCCGACGGTCGGCGCGCGACGGCACCAGCAAATCCAGCGTATCGATTCCCAGGTCATAGCGATCGATAACCTCCTGCGCTTCTTGATCCGAGAGCGCGCAGGCGCCCGCGATCGACACGACCTCTGGTTCCGAATCCCCAAAGCGCGGGTTCGGGATGTGCGCCAAGAGCGCCAGTGCAGCGTTATGTGAAACGATGAAGTAACTCATGGCGCGAAGATAGCATGTGCATCGGAGGCGGCTCGCGACTCCGGCGAGTTTTCGGCAAACGACCAGCGGTTTTTTGCCACGGTGCAACCAAAGTGTTCATTCGTCGACGTCTAAATGCAAATCCGTCAAGATTTTGGCAAGGTTGCCGCTCAACTGGCCAAAAGCTGACCAAGCACTTGCCCATTTGCTTGACGGCACGCCCCCGCCAAAACACCCCGCTACTTCTTGGACGGTCGAAGCATCCATCCAGCGACCGCACGCCAAACCGCAATCGCCTTGTTAAGACAGCAGACGCCATCGGTCACCGGCTCAGACACCGCCGGCCCCAGTCGTGCGCATCGAGCACCCAACGCTGGGGTATCCTTGGAGCACATGCACCGCAAGCCGCACAAAGGAGCCGCCATGCGCACCG
>OAUM01000631.1_pt1 | contig 9840 bp, 9 predicted proteins | sample 1476281 | NCBI WGS metagenome assembly OAUM01 (sample SAMEA2580047, study PRJEB22360) | human gut metagenome | biome: human gut; feature: human-associated habitat; material: faeces | place: Denmark | collected 2008/2010
GTGAAGCAACGCTGGTATTTACAGGATATGACTAATCTGGAATTGGAGAAATGGCCGCAAGCAGTGCAAAAATCCTAGATTTCAATGAATTTTTTCCTTTGAGATATATCAAAATATTTTTTCTAATATTGCTACGGATCACACCATCATACCGCTTGTCATAGCTCTCCATCTTTTCGAGTGCACAAATGCAATCGTAAACCAAGTAACAAACCGCACTATTCCAATATTCAGGGTACTCGGTTTTGCAAAACTCAATTTTTTCCAGAGAGGCATAAATCCGATCTAGCTCTCTGTCTGAAAACTTTGCATGTGTTATACTATCTGGATTTGAGCGATAATAATACAAGACATCTGTTCTTACAGATACCGCCTTGCAACGATGAAACAATATGTATGTCACATACTCATCTTCATAAAGCTTTCCTTTCGGAAACTCAACTCCTTCAAAAAGAGCTGTTTCAAAAAGCTTATTACATACTGAATTGGAGATGTTCTGTGAATATATCAATTCCCCCATTGCCGCTTTTCGATCCAGCCGTTGATTTTTCTCCAGTTTACGAACACGCATCGACCCGTTTGGATAGACATGGGCTATTGCGGCCACACCAATAGAAGTGTTGTCGGCTTCCATCTGTTTTAATAAACCACAATAAAAATCCAAATCAATATAATCATCCGAATCAATAAATCCCACATACGGAGATGTTACATATTTTAGCCCGGCATTTCGCGCATCCGAAAGGCCACCATTCTCCTTATGAATAACCCGTATTCGTGTATCTTTTTTTGCATATTCATCACAAATTGTCCCACTAGAATCCACACTACCATCATCCACCAGAACAATCTCTAAATCCTCTAATGTTTGATCGACAATACTATCAAGGCATTGTTTCAAATACTTCTCTACATTATAAACCGGTACAATAACAGATACTTTTGCCATTTCAACTCCTCATTTCCGCTTCCTCTTTATGAAAACAATGGACTGTATGTCAATACATCAATCACAAACTTTTCCACAGGAATCATCGTATTAAGCATATAAAAACTCAAAAAATATCCAACCATTGCCAAGCAACATACAACCGTATTGAATGCCCATGCAGTTACTTTATGTGAAGCATTCTCTCTTACATATTGACCGAATAAAGCAGCTCCATACGGAAAGAACACAAAAGTAAACCTTTGATATGATGGCGTTTGCATAAAAAAGCAAGCTATTATAACAAAGAAATAAATTGCAAAATAGTTTTCGAGCTTTTCATCCCAAAGTTTTTTTTTGCTTCTTTTTATGTTCCAAAAGGCAAGTGCCATCATCACGAGCACAGAGTAAGAAAAAACCTTATTTAGCAAGTAATACCCACTATCTTTCACGACCGTAGCCCAACCACCAGTATCCCAATTAAAATACATAAGTGTTCGCTTCAAAAAAGCCTGTGTATAAGAAATCACTGCTAACTGTGATAGGAGCATATCCACTATGCCAACAAGAGTTTCAACAACCAACGGTGCGAGCAATAACATCATTAGGATTATTTTAACATATCGTTTTTTTGTACTAACAATAAATCGTATCAACACCAGCAATATCGCCGCAAAATGCATAAAAATCGGAAGAACATAAAGAAAATATGTCCATACACTTCTCCTTTTTTGATACAGTTCTCTGTAAACCGCCAACAAAATCATCGCAAATGCCAATTCACTTCTCAGTGCATTAACAGAAAAACAGAAATTCATAAGCCCCATAAGAAGAAATAGAGTATATACTCTTTGCCTCAAATTAAAGCTTTTACTGTGCGCATAATCTTGCAATACATATAAACTAATTAAATAAGTGAAGAATACTGACGTACCTGCAATCAACTGATAATTCCCCGTCTTGGCAATGATCCAGAACCAAATGTCAATGACATATAAATTTTCATATGAGCCATGATTAAATGCTCGAAAGAAAGATACGTTTGCATAATCTTTTACTGCGGCAATATATCGTACAATATCCGGATCAGTTTTGGGATCTCGGAAACACATTGCCATCAACCCCATAAACAGAGCTAAAAAAAACAATCCCAAAACCCTTTGTACCTTATTTTTCGAAATATAACCAAGTAAAGAAAAGGGAACAGTCAAGGCAGGGAAAAGCAAGCATGTAATTGTCAATCCTAATAACATAACACCCATCTTCTTACCGTTAGTCTGCGAAACCAATGTTTAGTCATCTAAATTGCCTCTTTTTAAATAAAATTTCTCCCACTCAGCATTTGCATCTACCATACAATAATATGTCGGGGAAACATCGACATACTGTAAATACGTTTCTTGGATTCTTTTATCCAAAAATGTATCAAATGTACCTATTACTTTCGCCGGAATACCAGCGACAACCACGTTATCCGGAACATCCTTTGTGATTATACTGCCTGCTGCCACAATAACATTTGAGCCTATCTTTGTATCATATAAAATAATACTTCCGGTACCAATAAATACATTATTTCCTATTTCTATACAGCCAACCTTCTCATGGAATACTCCCCCCACCAGAATTTTTTCGGTTTTTGGAGATATCCTATTCAACATATTGTGTACTACATCATGCATCACGAACAAAACATTAGAAGCCATGCGTACATTATTTCCGATTCTGATTAACTCTGGATATAACGGAATCTTACGAGACTGAATCATCACATTCTCTCCAATACCTGCATATACATTCCGTTTTTTTAAATATGCGGTACGTTTCACTCCATCCCGTATGGTCAGCATCCGAAATTGATACCACAGCATCCGCAGCCTCATGACTCCTTCCTCCGAATCATCACTTCATTATATTTCATCATATAGATGCCTTCTTCATAGGCTCCTATGTTCTTCTCGTTTGCTACACCTATCAGGTTATTCTTTATCAGCTTCATGTGGTTACAGCCGCATTCATAGGCATGCGGATACCCACCTCCGAACCTTGGATTCACTTCCGAGATGTAATATTCTCCATCTATATCAAAGATATCAATATCAATCTGACCGCTCCATCCGCATTCCTTTACAAACTTCTCGATCAGCGCAAACAGTTTTTCGTCTTTGAATGACACAGCTTTGTCCGTCTCTCCGGCTCTCATCAAGATTTTCTTTTTGGTGAACACTGAAACGAGTTCGCTGGAAATCATATCAATATAGCAGTCTCCTCCTATCTCCTGACCGTTCAAAAATTCCTGAATCATCAGATTGTCATCATGCGCCCAAAGAAGATCCATCGTCTCTTTATCCTTAACCTTATTGATAGCAATCGATGCACTGCCACGGACAGGCTTTACAAATACCGGAAAGCTGATCTCCCCAGCATCCAAATCCTTATAAAACGCTTCCTTATCCACATAGCTCTTGGCGCAATTGTACCCATGCTCCTTAAGCCATGTAAACATCTGCATCTTGTCCAGTGCCATCTCGCACAGGTCGTAGGACGAGCCGATGATTGTCACGCCAATCTCTGCAAACCTCTCCTTATTTTTTGCAATTAGACTTAACTCCGGGTCAATCAGTGACAACACACCGGAAATTTGTTCTTTCTTACAGATATTAAGGATCAGATCTATATAGCCATCCTCTATAATACGAGGCACTTGATAATGCTTATCCGCCTCATAGATTGCTGGCGCAATCTCGGTTAAATCAGTAACAACCACATTGCCCACGCCAGCGAATTCCTTCTTAAAATATTGAATTACCTTATTGCGCGTTCCCACGCTTAGAAGTAATATGTTCGTCATTTCAAAGTCTCCCAAAATCATCAAAGAACAACGGTGTTCCACCTGTGTGGATGAACAATATGTTCTTGTTTTTTATCTCTTGTTTTTCTATATAGTCCATCATGCCGGTATATGCTTTGGCCGTGTATGTGGAATCCATCGGGATTCCGTGGTTACTGAGCATATTCTTTATGGTGGTTTTTATAGCTTCATTTTGTTTGCCGTAGCCATCTCCGATGTAATCATCAATGAAAATAGTTGCGGATTCTATCAGTTCATCGGCTACATCACCACACAAATATTCTTTCACGCTGTCAAGCACCACCTGCCGACCTCTTGGATTCTTTCTGGCAATGCTGACACCCACGATTTCTCTCTCGTCTCCATGCATAATCTGACCGCACACAAGACCCGCCTGTGTAGTGCCTGTCCCTGATGCGAAGAAGATGTAATCGAAGTGGAGTTCGTTCTCTTTTTCGTATGCACATATCTCGTTATAGCAGTCAACATAGGCCTGTGTTCCGAGATTGCCATGACCACCACCGGGGATAAAGTACGGCTTTCGACCACACTCTCTAAGTTCAGCCAACTTTTCATCAATTGTTCTGCTGACCTCATCCACAGGTACGGTTGTGATCTCCGCACCGAACAACTGCATCATCTTGCTGTTATAAGTCGGTTCAGATGCTTCCTCCGGACTGATGATATAGCAAGGAATGTTCCGCACTGTCGCCATATTGGAAATCACACGGCAGTGATTGGAACTACTGCTACCATAGGTGACAACCGTGTCGAAATCTCCGTTGTCAATCTCTTTGAAGAAATTCACTGCTTTTCTTGCCTTGTTGCCACCAAAAGAGAACGGGAACAGATCATCACGTTTGATATATTTTGTTCCGTTCTTATTTCACATATATATGTCCTCATAATCATCCTCTGTATAATGGGAAAAAAACCGGATTTATAATCGCACCTGCTTTTTGAACCATCGTGTCATAAATCGTCTGATTATGAATCTTTTTAATTGCGTAATATGGTATAACTCCATTTTCCGCCACAAAATTCAATTTAAACTGTTCAATATTTCCGCCTTTTTTCCCTCCTCCCATGTCAATGAGTTTTCTTCCATATTGTTTTCCTAACAAGGAAGTCTGATATGTTAATAAACTATTGGCTTGGCAATGAGCAAATTCCGGATTTGATCCAAGATAAAGGTAGTGCACTATGTCTTCGCTCATAACAGATAAAACAGATGTAATAATTTCACCATCCTTAACCGCATTGGAGAAGAAACACACGCCTTTGAAAACTTCAAAATATTCCTCTAACTCTTCTGCTGTGAATTTATAGTAAGCAGAGACCTGAAACTTATCTACCGTATTTTGGTACAGTTCCAAAAACTTAGGGATTGTTACCCCGTCAAAATCAAACTTTACAGATACATTTGCGTCAATTGCTTTCTTTATAGCGCGTTTGCTTCTCCTGTTATACGCTTTCTCATAAAAATTTTCAGTCAAATCATTGCAGTAAAAATATCCATAAAACTCCGCACCTAAAACCTCTGAAATCACAGAAGCATTTGCAGCCCATGGATCCAATTTCGCAAATTCAGCGATAATATTATTGTTTTTACAATATTGCTGAAAATCTTGGGTAAATGACTTCATTAATTCCAATTCCTGTCCGTCATTGCACCATTCAATACAAGGTCCACCTGTACCTCTATATGAGGAAATATCATAATATTGAACATCATCTATAAAGCCTGCTTGTTTTTTTATAAAACGGTAACTGACCTCTCCTTGTTTTCCTATAAAATCATAGGAAACAAGTTCTCCGGCTTCTTTTTTCTCCTGAAGCTTTGCCCAGCGTGCTTCACGATATACACTTTTCATATCAATAACCTCCCATTTATCGGAACAAATTCTTCGAAAAATTGAATATTCAACAGTAAACGCTATTTGCTGAAATTAGATGTTCTGTGCATTTATTATGTATCTCATCTAGTAGTTACATTATTCTGCCTATTTCTTCTCTCTACATCCAACCGTCCAGAGCCACCCTCGCCTGTTGGAACCACTACATCAGACCGTTTGAAAACCTTACTTATGGTCGAAAGGATAATCTTTAGGTCTCCAATCCAAGTAATGTTACTGACATATTTCAAATCGTATGCAAATACACTTTCCCACAATTTAATTGCGTTTCTTCCGTTCACCTGTGCCAAACCTGTTAAACCCGGACGCACATCATGACGGTGATGTTCTTCTTCTGTGTACCAAGGTAGGTACGACACCAGTAATGGTCTTGGTCCAACAATACTCATATCGCCTTTCAGTATATTGAATAGTTCTGGTAATTCATCTAAGCTGGTGATTCTCATAATCTTTCCATACTTATTAAGTCTCACATCATCCGGCAGAAGATTTCCATCCTTATCTTTTCGGTTATCCATCGTTCGGAATTTGACGAGCTTGAAGATCTTCTCCTGCCCGTCCTTGCCTTTTTTACCAGGACGAGGTTGAACGAAGAACGGGTTGCCTCTCATTGCAACCGCACCAACAATAATTAGAGCCAGCAGCACCGGGGATAGAACAACCACAGCAATCAGTGAAAAAATGAAGTCAAAGAATCTCTTAAAAAACTTTACGTACATCTCCACACCTCTCACTCAAAACAAGCCCTAACAATCTCAATCACCGTGTCCTGCTCTTCCACCGTCATCTTATTATCGCTCGGTAGGCACAGTCCTCTCTGGAAGATGTCCATTCCTACATCCAGTGGCTTGCCGTCCTTACCTTTCACGCCACCGGCTATGTAGTAGGCATTCATCTTACCTCTTCCATCGCCCTCCCGGGTCACGACCCCATTCATCCGATAATTATATCCCAGTTCCTCATGTTGATACCAAGGAGCGTTCTCACGAGATTGGGTAGACCATTTACGTACTTTGTTCGCTGCCTCCAAATCATCCGTCAATAACATTCCCCCGGAAGAGCCCGTGATAATTTTATTGCCATTAAATGAAATGGCATTATAACTACCGAAAGTCCCGATTTGTACCCCTTTATAAGAGGCTCCCAACGATTCCGCTGCATCCTCTATGATAATCGCGTGATGCTCCCGACAAATAGCTCGGATCTCATCGATTTTACCCGATGTTCCGTATAGGTGAGCGACTACAACGACCTTCACTTCCGGATACATCTCGAAGGCTTTCTCTAACGCAACCGGATCCATATTCCAAGTATCATATTCCGTGTCGATAAACACGGGTACCCCTCCCTCGTAGACAACAGGGTTTACCGTAGCGTCAAAAGTCATATCCGAACAAAAGATCTTATCAACGGGCTTTACCCCGGCTAATCGAACTGTCATGTGCAAAGCGGCTGTCCCTGCGGACAAGGCAACCGCATATCGGCAACCGATCTTCTCGCAAGCCAGATGTTCTACCTCATTGATATTCTTGCCCACGGTAGACATCCAATTACTCTCGTATGCTTCTATTATATATTTGATTTCATCTCCATGCATGGTAGGAGAACTCAGCCATATCTTAGATGCAAATGGTACTATTCCATCTTGATCCTCTCTCTTATTCATATCCTTTAAAATTGTTTTTTCTTGTAAATGCGCAAGTACTTCTATCCCGCTTATTTCCAGCAGGACACACAATCAGTTTTTATCTTAAATGATTTTCCTTCTTTTTATGCACGGTATGCTCTTAAAAAGAGTCTGCATAGTCATTATTTCCGTGCGTCATTTCACATTTTAAGAAGCCATTCCGCTTCAACAAATTACCTTTATGATTGTGACTCGAGCCAAGGAACACTGCGGATGGCGGTAAACACTCAAATTAGGGCACACCCCTTTTAAAGGGCACCTTTCCAGTGCCCTAACCGAGTTTTGTTAAATATTTAATTTGATTTTAACATTGGCTCGTCACCAAATGAATCCTATCGGGTACCATATTAACATAGTCACAACACCTATTAAAGATTTTTCATACAAAAGGTACCTTTCTCAATCCAGCTCCTCAAACCGGGAGTTCTGGCTCTTGAACTCGGGGACGAAGGCTTTCATTTCCTTCACCATCGGGAGGATCTGGACACGAAGGGATACTTCGGTCAATACATTAATATGTTCTACTACATCCTTATAGATATACTCACGAACCGCCGCCACCCGAATCTTCTCGTGAGGGGTCTCTTTCGTGTTCTCCTTGTTGTTCAGTAGCTCTTCATACAATTTCTCGCCGGGGCGAAGACCAGTGTACTTAATCTCGATATCCTTGTCTACCTGCAATCCGGACAGTTCAATCATGCGCTTCGCCAAATCCGCTATCTTCACCGGCTCACCCATGTCGAAGATAAAGATCTCACCGCCCTTACCCATCGTTCCGGCCTCTAATACCAGACGACAAGCCTCCGGGATGGTCATGAAGTAACGGATGATATCGGGATGGGTGACCGTCACGGGACCTCCTTGAGCGATTTGTTCACGGAAACGGGGGATAACCGACCCATTGCTACCTAGAACATTGCCAAAGCGGGTCGTAATGAAACGCGTATCGCCTTTCACCTCTCCTCGCTCGATCGCAAGGCTCAAGCTCTGTACATAGATTTCGGCCAAGCGCTTGCTACATCCCATGATGTTCGTGGGGTTCACCGCCTTATCCGTACTGATCATCACAAATTTCTCCACACCATAGCTTACAGCGGCATCCGCCATCACACGAGTACCGAACACGTTTGTTCGGATCGCCTCGCAGGGGTTCTCTTCCATTAAGGGGACATGCTTATAGGCCGCCGCATGGAACACCACTTGGGGGTGCCAGTTGCGGAACACATAATCCACACGGTCCGGACTGCGGACATCGCCGATCACCGGGACAAAGTTCAGTTCCTTGTATTTCTCTTCCAATTCCAGACGGAGATTATGCAGCGGGGTCTCAGCGGAGTCGAAGCAAACCAACTTCTTAATCGGGAAATGAGCCAGCTGGCGACAGATCTCGCTACCGATACTGCCAGCGGCTCCCGTGACAAGCACGGTCTTCCCTTCTAACAGATTGCCGATCTCATCCAGGTTGATATGGATCTCCTCACGACCTAGCAAATCCTCGATACGGATCTCTCGGACGGAACGCTTCGCCTCACCTCCACGTAGCTCCTCCATCTCCGGGACTACCAATGTCTTCAAGGAGGCCTGCTCGCAATAACGGATCAAACGGTCACGCTCCTGATGGGCAACCTTTATATTCGGGAAGAGAACGCCATCCAAGCTGTTGCGAGGGATCAAGCGATACAGATCCTCCACGTTCTCGATCTGGTAGACCGGTAACTCCGCGATCCGGATGCTTTTCTTGGAATTGCCAAAGGAAAGGAAGCCCATGATGCTATAATTCTGCATGAATACCTGACGGTTCGCCGATGTGGCGATCATCACGCTCTCCTCCTCCGTGCCAAAGACCAGTACCCGCTTGCGTTTCTTGCCGAGTTGCAGAAGGACGCTGTTATAGACATTGATCACGAAGACACGCAACGTGACCAACATCACGATCGTCAACGTACTGTCCATGATTCCACCTAACCAATAGATAGAAGGGCTGAAACGGGCTTTCAACAGCCAAAGCAGCAGGAACATTAAGAGCGACTTGCCGATCGCAGCACCACCGATCCGCCACAAGCCACGCAGCGTGGAATGGCGAATAACCCCATGATATGCTTTGAACAGCAAGAACGAAACGATACTGCCCACAAATGAGGAGAGGCCTACTTTCAGCACATCAGACTCTCCTATACGTATATGCAGAATGGAGAACATTCCTAGTACGCCCAGCAACGACACGGAAAGCGAGACGAAAAGGTCCGCACTAAAAATGATCCAACGGTTGATATACCGCAAATTCACCAGACGGCCTAAGGCCAATCGCCATCTGCCCTTATGAAAATCCATCATTTGTATTTTGTTTGTTTTATATTCAATGCCCTAACTTTTCCCAACGGGGGTGCCTGTGACTCGTGGCGTCCCGAAGCGGCGGGCGTAATACAGCTTTCCGTCCGCAAGATCGTACCATCACCCT
>OAUM01000653.1_pt1 | contig 9450 bp, 6 predicted proteins | sample 1476281 | NCBI WGS metagenome assembly OAUM01 (sample SAMEA2580047, study PRJEB22360) | human gut metagenome | biome: human gut; feature: human-associated habitat; material: faeces | place: Denmark | collected 2008/2010
GAAGTCGCCGCAGAATCTTTGCCGATGGGCTACGGATACGAATATGGCGGTATGGCACGCGAAGAGGCAAGCAGCGGCGGTGCGCAGACGGTTTTCATCTACGCCATCTGTATCTTCCTGATCTATCTGATTCTGGCTTGTCTCTACGAAAGTTTCCTCGTACCGTTTGCCGTTATCTTCTCCGTACCATTCGGATTGATGGGCTCGTTCCTGTTCGCCAAAATACTCGGACTGGAAAATAACATCTATTTGCAGACGGGTGTGATCATGCTGATCGGCTTGCTGGCCAAGACGGCTATTCTGATTACGGAGTACGCCATCGAACGCCGCCGCAAAGGGATGGGCATCGTGGAATCGGCCTACTCTGCCGCACAGGTCCGCCTGCGTCCTATCCTGATGACGGTGCTGACGATGATCTTCGGTATGCTTCCGCTGATGTTCTCTTCCGGTGCGGGTGCCAATGGCAACAGTTCTCTGGGTACGGGTGTCGTAGGCGGTATGGCTGTCGGAACGGTGGCATTGCTCTTTGTCGTTCCGGTCTTCTACATCATCTTTGAATACTTGCAGGAGAAAATCCGCAAACCGATGGAGGAAGAAGCAGATGTACAAGTGCTTTTGGAGAAAGAGAAAAGTGAAGCTGAACGTGAACGTTAATAAATAAAAGAAAGAATGAAGAAAAATATCATCCTGTTAGTTGCCATGAGTCTGACGCTGAGCGGTTGTGGCATCTATACCAAATACAAGCCCGCCACTTCCGTCCCCGACGATCTTTACGGCGGGGGACGGAAGACACTGCCGGTCTGGGGAATATGGACTGGCGGGAACTCTTCACCGACCCTCATCTGCAGTCCCTCATCGAGACAGGGTTGCGGACCAATACCGACTACCAGTCCGCCCAGCTTCGCGTGGAAGAAGCTCAGGCAGTGCTGATGTCCGCCAAACTTGCTTTCCTGCCCGCCTTTGCGCTTTCCCCGCAGGGGACAGTGAGCAGCTTCGATACGAACAAGGCTACGCAGGGTTACTCGCTACCCGTTACCGCCCGTTGGGAACTGGACGTATTCGGCCGTATGCGCAACTCCAAGAAGCAGGCGAAAGCGCTGTATGCACAAAGTGAAGATTACCGTCAGGCAGTCCGCACGCAGCTGATAGCCGGTATAGCCAATTCCTACTATACACTGCTGATGCTGGACGAACAGCTCATCATCTCCCGACAGACGGAGGAGGCATGGAAAGAAACCGTAGCCTCTACCCGTTCCCTGATGAACGCCGGACTGGCGAACGAATCGGCTGTATCGCAGATGGAAGCGACTTATTATCAGGTACAGGGTTCTGTGCTCGATTTGCAGCAGCAGATCAATCAGGTGGAGAACAGTCTTGCTTTATTATTGGCAGAGACACCCCGCAACTACGAACGCGGAACGTTGGCAGACCAACAGTTTCCTACGGACTTTGCCGTAGGAATCCCTGTCCGGATGCTTGCCGCCCGCCCCGATGTCCGCTCGGCCGAGCGGACGCTGGAAGCAGCGTTCTATGGCACCAATGCGGCACGTTCGGCTTTCTACCCTTCCATCACGTTGAGCGGAAGTGCCGGATGGACGAACTCCGTCGGGTCTATGATTCTCAATCCGGGCAAGTTCCTGGCATCGGCGGTAGGTTCGCTCACGCAGCCGCTCTTTAATAAAGGACAGGTGGTGGCTCAGTATCGCATCGCCCGTGCACAGCAGGAAGAAGCGGCTCTCGGTTTTCAGCAAACACTGCTCAATGCCGGTAGTGAAGTGAACGATGCGCTGATTGCCTATCAGACCAGTCAGGGGAAAAGAATCTTGCTCGACAAGCAGATTGCTTCTCTGCAAACAGCCGTGCGAAGTACTTCTCTGCTGATGGAACATACGAATACAACCTATCTGGAAGTACTTACCGCCCGACAGTCATTGCTCAGCGCACAACTATCACAGACGGCCAATCATTTCACCGAAATACAAAGTTTAATTAACCTATACCGTGCTTTAGGGGGAGGACAGGAATAAAGAATATCATACTTCCTCTGTTTTTTTGATCCTAATGAAGAAGGGCTGCCGGAGAAGTGATTCTCTGACAGCCCGTTTTTCGTTAGAGGGCATTCCCGATAAGAAGTGTTATTAATTTCTGTTTCGCCCGGTCCCGCCATCGGCGCCAACGAACGGCATGATTTGTTTCATGCTCTGAAACTAAAAGTTTCATTGCTTGAAACCAACAGTTTCATACCGAGAAACCAATGGTTTCAAGCAATGAAACTATTTTGAAGTTATCGAAGCGCAGCTATGATTCTTTCACAAGCCTGTCCGTCACCATAAGGGTTATGCGTTTCGGACATCCGCTTATACATTTCTTTATCTTGCAGCAGGGCAGTGACATTACTGACAATTGCCTCCGCATCTGTGCCGACCAACTTCACCGTACCCGCCTCAACAGCTTCCGGACGCTCGGTCGTATCCCGCATCACCAGCACGGGTTTGCCCAATGAAGGAGCTTCTTCCTGCACACCGCCGCTATCCGTCAGCAGCAGAGTAGAATGTTGCATGGCATAAATAAAAGGCAGATAATCCAGAGGAGAGATCAGGTAGACATTGCTCAGACCGGAAAGCAGTTCATACACTGGCTTCTGCACATTAGGATTCAGATGAACGGGATAGACTATGTCCATCTCCGGGTGAAGAGCCGCCAGTTCTTTGATCGCTTTGCAGATATGCAGGAAACCATCTCCGAAGTTCTCACGACGATGTCCGGTGACGAGGATATACTCACGATCACCTACCGTGTAGCCTTTCTCCTGAAGTTCCTTCGCCATCTTTTCTTTCACACCGGCGGTGGTGGAAATGATATCGACTGCCATCAGCAGGGCATCGATCACCGTATTTCCTGTAATAAAGATTTTCTTCGCGTCTATATTCTCTTGCAGCAGATTTGCCCTTGACTGTTCTGTCGGTGCAAAGTAGTAAGTACAGATACGGTCTGTCACCTGGCGGTTCATTTCTTCCGGCCAGGGAGACAACATATTATAGGTACGCAATCCGGCTTCCACGTGTCCCACAGGTATCTGCATATAAAATGCCGCAAGGGATGCTGCCATCGAGGTAGTCGTATCTCCATGCACCAATACGGTGTCGGGACGGAAGTCCTTCAGCACTTCGCGCAGTCCGAGCAGTACTTTAGCGGTAATGTCATACAAGTCCTGATTGGGAGCCATGATATTCAGGTCATATTCGGGAGTGATGCCGAACACCTCCAATACCTGATCCAACATCTGCCGGTGCTGTGCCGTAACGCAGACACGTGTCTCAAAATGTTCCGTATCTTTCTGGAGCGCCTTTACAAGCGGAGCCATCTTTATCGCTTCGGGACGGGTACCGAAAACGAGCAATATCTTTTTCATCTGCTTTATTTAATAGAGTCTATACAACCTCTTCGCAATTAAACTACATTTTATCGTCTCACGCCGCAGAAGTCCAGTTCTATCTTTCCTTCTTCTCTGGGCAATGCAAGGAAGACATCGTGGCGAACCAGCCAGACAATAATATCCGCTTTCTCGTATGCTTCCCGATAATCTGTCAGATGGAAGCTCTTATGAGTGCTTATATTAGGCTCGATAATCAGCACGTCCGCTCTCGATTCGGAGATGATGCGGGAAGCGATATATTTGGCGGGAGATTCCCGTAAGTCATCGATATTCGGTTTGAAAGCCAGTCCCATGCAGGCAACGACCGGTTCGCGCTCGTTCTGTTCCACAAACTTCTGACAGGTTTCCAATACTTTGTTCGCACACCAGTCCGCTTTGTAATCGTTCGTTTCACGGGCACGCTTGATGAGCTGCGCCTGTTCCGGATAGTCGGATACGATGAACCAAGGGTCTACCGCAATGCAGTGACCGCCTACTCCGCAACCCGGTTGAAGGATATTCACACGCGGATGCTTGTTGGCAAGTGCGATCAGTTCCCATACATTGATTCCGGCTTTGTCGCAGATCATGGAGAGTTCGTTGGCAAAGGCGATCTGTGAGTCGCGGGAGGAGTTCTCCGTCAGTTTGCACATCTCTGCCGTGCGGGCATTGGTGCCGTGCAGTTTGCCTTGTACGAAAGCGGAATAAAACTCAATGGCTTTTTCGGTGGATGCCGGATCGATGCCGCCTATCACGCGGTCGTTGTGCACCAGTTCGTATAATGTATTTCCCGGCAATACGCGTTCGGGACAATAAGCGATATGTATCTTCCCTTTCAGTTCGGGACGTTCTTTATAGATCACTTCCGCCATACGTTCGGTGGTATATACCGGAGAAGTGGATTCGATGACAAACAGGTTACCCTCCTGCAGATAAGGGATCACGGAACGGGTGGCCGCTTCCACATAGGTGATGTCCGCCCGATGGTTCTGCTTGAATGGGGTAGGCACTACGATAAAGAAAGCATCCGCCGCTTCCGGCTTGCATACAGCACGTAACTTTCCACTTTGCACTACGTCCCTGACTACCTGACCCAGTTCAGGTTCTACAATATGTATCTTTCCCTGGTTGATCGTTTCCACCACAGAAGGATTGACATCTACTCCTATGACTTCGAAACCGTGAGCGGCATCGACGGAGTAATCATCGACCTCCGAACCGGGGGGCGGCAGCAACGGCTGCCGTAGGAAGGCCGATATACCCTAATCCTAAAAACACAACCTTTTTCATGTTCAATATCTCCTTATTAATAAGTGTGGCAAAAGTACAAATAATATGTGACTTTGTACGGATTTTCACTGAAAACCACTACTTTTGTGCAAACATTTTGAAAGCATGAGGGTACTAATCATCAATACTTCCGAACGAATAGGTGGTGCGGCTGTCGCTGCCGGACGACTGATGGAATCGCTTAAGAACAACGGCATCAAGGCGAAAATGTTGGTACGTGACAAACAGACAGACCAAATCAGCGTCGTCGGCCTAAAGCGCAGTTGGCTGCACGTATGGAAATTCATGTGGGAACGCATCGTCATCTGGAAAGCCAACCGTTTCAAGAAGAATGATCTCTTCGCCGTAGATATCGCCAATACCGGCACGGACATCACTTCGCTTCCCGAATTTCAGCAGGCAGATGTCATCCATCTGCACTGGATCAACCAAGGGATGCTGTCACTCAACACCATCCGCAAGATTCTGACTTCCGGCAAACCTGTAGTATGGACCATGCACGATATGTGGCCCTGCACCGGCATCTGCCATTATGCACGCGAATGCAGAAACTACGAACAGGAATGCCACCACTGCCCTTACATCTACGGAGGAGGAGGCAAGAAGGACTTATCTACCCGAATCTTCCGGAAGAAGAAAGAGATTTATAGTCAAGCATCCATCACGTTTATAGGCTGTAGCCGCTGGCTGGCGGAGAAGGCCAAAGTCAGCGGACTGCTCACCGGACAAACGGTTATCAGTATCCCGAACGCCATCAACACGAATCTTTTCAAGCCTCACAATAAGCAGGAAGCCCGCAGAAAATGCAGGCTGCCACAGGAAGGGAAGCTGATTCTTTTCGGTTCTGTCAAGATAACAGACAAGCGAAAGGGTATCGACTATCTGATTGAAGCCTGCAAACTGCTGGCAGAGAAACATCCGGAATGGAAAGACTCATTGGGCGTGGTTGTTTTCGGCAACCAGTCGCAGCAGTTGCAAGACCTGATTCCTTTCCGCGTCTATCCGCTTCCTTATATTAAGAATGAACATGAGTTGGTGGATATATACAATGCCGTAGACCTCTTCGCTATCCCTTCTCTCGAAGAGAATCTGCCGAATATGGTGATGGAAGCGATGTCCTGCGGTGTGCCCTGCGTCGGTTTCAACACCGGAGGCATACCGGAAATGATCGATCATCTGCACAACGGATACGTAGCTCAGCGCAAGTCTTCCGAAGATCTGGCCAACGGCATCCATTGGGTACTGACGGAACCCGAATATGCGGAACTCTCCGCACAAGCCTGCCGCAAGGCCATAGGCAACTATTCGGAAAGTATCATAGCGAAGAAGTACACGGACGTTTACAACAAAATAACAGGGAAATATGCATAGTGTCCATCCTACTCCCAAGTTCTCGATTATCACGGTGACCTACAATGCCGAGAAAGTACTGGAAGATACCATCCAAAGTGTTATCTCGCAGACTTACCACCACGTAGAATACATCATTGTGGACGGAGCCTCCAAAGACGGTACTCTCTCTATCATCGACAGATACCGCTCACGGATAACTACCGTCGTCAGCGAACCGGACAAAGGATTGTACGATGCCATGAACAAGGCGATCTCCCTTGCCAGCGGCGACTATCTCTGTTTCCTGAATGCGGGCGACTGCTTTCACGAAGACGACACCTTGCAGCAAATGGTGCACAGCATTCATGGGAGTGTTCTCCCCGACGTCATCTACGGGGAAACTGCGATTGTTGACAAAGACAGGCACTTTCTGCATATGCGCCGCCTTTCCACGCCCGAAAAGCTGGACTGGAAGAGTTTCAAACAAGGAATGTTAGTCTGCCATCAGGCTTTCTTTGCCAGACATACGCTGGTGGAACCTTATGACTTAAACTACCGGTACTCCGCTGATTTCGACTGGTGCATCCGCATCATGAAAAAGGCGCGTACCCTGCACAATACGCACCTGACAATCATCGACTATCTGGATGAAGGAATGACCACGCAGAACCGGAAGGCTTCTCTTAAGGAACGGTTCCGCATTATGGCAAAACATTATGGATGGATAAGCACCGCAGCACATCATGCTTGGTTTGTACTGCGGTTGATTATCAAGCCGGGACAATAAACAGTGTATTTCAGACTGACTGACCCAGCCAGTCTGAAACTATAAAATATAGAATTATATCTAATTCACCTCATAAAGCATTACCTGATCCAGTATCACTCCCTCATCCAATGCCTTGATGACCAGTTGATGTGATTTCTTACCCGTAACGGGAAGTACAATTTTCCGGATTGCCTGATTACGAAGCACGTTCTCTTTCCATTCCTCGCTGCGCCCCTTCGTTTCGTACGCTATCACTTCAGGCTCGGCACCATCCAGAGAAACCGAGAAACGCAACTTATCGCCATGCACCGGATGATTGGGAAGTAACCGGATATCCACCTCTACCGAGTCCGTTTTCAGATTACCGAAAGAGAAAGTCAGCGCATCGCCTTTTCTTATCTCTGCGGCTTTGCCTTCATATCCCAAACCTTCGCAAACAATAGCGTTCCCCTTCTTTGCCTCCGCCCCGTTCCATTGACAGGCTGCTTTACGGTCCGCTGTCATCGGAGCAGTAGCCGCATTTCTTTCCACACGGTTGAATACAGGGAGCTTGCGGGGTTTGAAGTCCATCATGCGATTCCATTTCCCATTCTCCAATGAGTTATAGTGTTGAGTCAGTGCAGCAATGCTGTCGTAAGCGGCATCACTCTTTTCCCAGTCTGCCTTATCGTGGCGTGCCAATTGGGCGTATAACAGTTTGCGATTCATTTGTGCCGCAGCCTGTACGGGATATTTCACCAGTTCGAAGTAAGCGCTCTGTCTGTCGGCGGGTACTTTAGAAGCAGCTTTCTCTACCGTTTCCGAAAGTTGGCTGTAAGCATTCAGACGTTCGTTTATCTCCCTTTCGCTCCACGGCAGGTCTTTCACTTCCCGATAGACCGGATTCTTTTCTTCCTCCCGTGTATTTCCCATAAATTCGGGTTTGCGGATATGTGCCAAGCGATAATGTTCCTGCATAACGGGAAGGATGGCCTTTGCACAGGAAGTTCCCAGTTCCCGTTCCAGCCAATGTTTCAGATGTGCGGTCACTCCTTCGGAAGATACCTTATCCAGATTCCATGCCATATCCATGAACAGCTCAATCTGATACTCGGCAGGTTTGATGTCGCCGACGTTCAGTATCCACATTTTTTGTATTCCCTGATCGTAAGCCTGCTTCATCTGTTGATAAATGAGCGATGGACTCATGGTGCTCAACCATAAATGATCGTGCGGGCGTCCCCAGTAGGAAACATGATAATAGACTCCGTTGCCGCCTTTACGGGCACGCTCTTCGGCAGTGGGGAAATGGCGGATATAGCCGTAGTTATCATCACACCACATCAAGGTCACGTCTTCGGGTACTTGCAGCCCCGCATGATAAATATCGAGCACTTCCTTATAAGGAATAAAGACCTGCGGCACTTGTGTTACGTCTTTATTCACGTACTTTTCGAGCAAGCCGCGCTGGTCAACAAATACCCGGTCCAGGACGGCTTTCTGTTCTTCTACCGTCTTGGCTCCCTGCATCTTTCCATCGTGAACGCCACGCATACCCAGCGTGTAAAGTATCTCTTGTCCGGCAACTTCTTTCACACGATTTTCCCAAAACTGATAAACGGCCGGACTGTTATTCACGTAATCGTATGCTCCTTTTCCACGTATTTTCCATTCTCCGGCAGCATTGCACGCCATTGGTTCGCAGTGGGAAGCTCCTATAAAGATGCCATACTTTTTCGCTGCTTCCCGATTGCCCTTCGTCAGAAAGAAAGGCAAGGTACACTCATGCATAGCAGGCCAGTAGGTATTGGCCCGCAAACGAAGCAGCAACTCAAAAATACGTTCGTTGGTACGCGACCCGATTTCTCCTTTCACATCCGACGGTTCGTAAGTCTTGTTACTCCAAGGCATCAGTCCCCAATCTTCATCATTAATAAAGATGCCCCGATACTCCACAGAAGGAGACTGCAACTCTCTAAACTTGCCCGAAAGACGAAATGTCTCTTTCTTCTCCGGAGTCACATCTGCCCACCATTCCCAAGGGGAAACGCCCAGCAGACGGGATATTTCAAGTATGCCGTAGGCTGTACCGTGACTGTCGCTGCCGGCTACTACTAGCTTTCCATCTTCTGAGACGGCGAGCATGAAAGCCTGCTTTTTGTTTTTTAATGCGGAAATATCGATGCCTGCCTGCTCAATCAGCTTGCTCTGCCTGATCGTTCCTACTATGATGTTTCCGGTGTTTGTGTCTATATGGGCAGTTGCCGACAATACAGTCTGAAGGTCACGGGACAACAAGTCCAGCGAAGTACGCACCACCGGTGCTTCCGAACCGCTGCAAGCTATCGCAACCGGCCGACCGGACTGCAAAACAAAATCTTTTTGTTTACCCTGAACGGACACGATCACTGCTACCCAAGCAAGGAAAGAAAATAAAATTCTATTTCTCATAAATATTACAGTTTTACAATATCAGTAATGGTCGCAAAGCAATCGTCGCTGCCATAGATTCTCTTCGTTTTATCAGTCCATGTGGGGCTGATGCCCGTAACTTCAATCACCAGCGTATATTCCCCTTCAGCCAATTGGGGAGTCTTAAAACGCGTTGCATGATCATTCGCCTTACTATAGAAATCGACCAGTGAAGAATATATTTTCTCCCCTT
>OAUM01000654.1_pt1 | contig 9445 bp, 4 predicted proteins | sample 1476281 | NCBI WGS metagenome assembly OAUM01 (sample SAMEA2580047, study PRJEB22360) | human gut metagenome | biome: human gut; feature: human-associated habitat; material: faeces | place: Denmark | collected 2008/2010
AGATCTTATGAAATCAAAGAATTTAACACTGGCCTCTCTTTTCGCCGGCTTGCTCATGTTCATGAACCCTACGGGAAGCGAGGCGTGTACAAGGGCCGTTTACCTCGGGCCGGACAATATGGTCGTAACCGGACGTACCATGGATTGGAAAGAGGACCCGCAATCCAACCTTTACCTCTTCCCCCGGGGAGTGCAAAGAAGGGGGGCGATATCCGATAATACCATCCAATGGACCTCGAAATACGGAAGCGTGGTGACCGCCGGGTATGATATCGGTACGTGCGACGGCATGAACGAGAAGGGACTTGTAGCCAACCTATTGTTCCTCACCGAGTCATCTTATTTCCGACCGGACGATAACCGCCCGGTTATGGGGCTTAGCATCTGGACGCAGTATGTACTCGATAATTTCGCCACGGTAGATGAGGCGGTTGCCGAGTTAAGCAAGGAGGTCTTCCGCATCGACGATCCGGATCTCCCGAACGGGGCGAAATCGACCTTGCATCTCTCGATCTCGGACGCTTCAGGAAATAGCGCTATCTTCGAATACCTGAACGGGAACTTGGTTATCCACGAGGGACGGGAATGCCAAGTCATGACGAATTCCCCTACATACGATAAGCAACTAACCTTAAACGATTACTGGCAACAGATAGGCGGCTTAGTCATGTTGCCGGGTACGAACCGAGCTTCCGATCGTTTCGTGCGTGCCTCTTTCTATATCCACGCCATCCCGCAGACAAGTAATTTCCGGGAAGCGGTAGCCGGGGTATTCAGCGTAATGCGTAACGTATCGGTACCTCTGGGAATCACGACCCCGGATCAACCGAATATCTCCTCTACCCGCTGGCGTACGGTAGCCGACCAGAAGAATAAGGTATATTACTTCGAGTCTACTTTAAGCCCGGATATCTTTTGGGTAGATTTCAAGAGCTTGGACTTCAAGGCAGGTACACCTATCAAGAAACTAACGCTCACAGACGGCGAGATTTACGCCGGAAACACCGCCAAAGATTTCAAGGACAGCAAACCGTTACCGTTCTTGTTCGGGATCTGAAGGGCCGATATCAACATCCCTGCCGGATGCTGTCCACGGGATTCGTGCTGGCAGCCCGGTAGTTCTGGATCGTAACCGTGAGCAACGTGATGATCGTAATGGCAAGGAAAGCCAAGAGGAAAATCCACCAATGGAGCGGAGCCTTCAAGGCGAAATTCTCTTGCCAGCGCTCAATGCCGTACCAAGCGATCGGCGAGGCGATCACGAAACAGATCATGACGATCCATAGATACGATAGGTTATGCTTCCGCAACAAGTCCATCACGGTAGCGCCAAATACCTTCCGGATACCGATCTCTTTCCGTTTATATTCGCTCTCAAACAAGACAACACCAAATACGCCTACCAAAGACACAAATACGGCAATCAAGCTGAAGAACAAGATTTGTTTGCCAAGTAGCAGCTCTTTCTGGTACAAGTTCTCTTGGATATTGTTGAACAAATGGATATCAAGGGGATAATCAGGATCTAGTTCCCGCAAGGAGCTCTCTATGTCTAGCGAGAGTTGACGGTAGTCCGTCCCCGGGCGAACAAGGATCATCAGGTTCGTCAAGGTCCCAGCCATAATATCTTTTCCGACAAAGATGGCGAACGGCTCCAGCTTATCCCGGAACGAGTTATATTTCAGGTCAGGCACGAAACCGGCGATCTTCTCCCTACGATGTAAATCTCCCCAGTCCAACCGGATTGGATCTCCCGCTTTCAGCCCATAGGTCCGTTTCGCTTCCTCATTGAACAAATAAGTGCCATCGCTCAACTGGTCTTCCGGCAGGAATCCCCGACCCTCCAGAATAGGAAGGGCCAATACCCGCTCAATCTCCGGGTCAGCCTGCACCACCTTGAACTGGATATCCTCATCCACATAGGTACGTCCCCATCCGGAATAATTATCCTCAGCGCCAACCACTCTTGAGGTAAACGACAAGGCCTCGACAGAGGAGAGTTGCCCCAACCGCTGACGCACGCTCTCCGGTTGCCTGCTCAGATTACGGTTTAGCTTTACGGTGACAATCCGCTCGCTATCGAATCCAAGCGGCGTATGAAGCATATTGTAATTCTGCCACGTGATAAACAAAGCCGCTATAACCAAAATAAAAGAGGCCACGAACTGAAATCCTACTAACACATTGCGGAACGAGCGCCCCTTGGGAGATAAGCCGAAATTTCCTTTCAGCACCAGTGCCGGAGAGAAAGAGGTGATATACCAAGCCGGCCAGCAACCAGCGATAAGTCCGATCAGCAACACAAAGCCTCCACAGGCGATCAACAAGGGCATCTGCCCCTCCAAGGAAATGCCTCCACTGACCAAATCCACAAACCCGGTCTTCGACAACAGGCGAACCAGCAGCAAAGCGATCAGGTAAGACAACAGGCACATTCCCACTGCCTCCGAGGCCACGGCCATCCGGAGCGCCGATACCGGACTCCCTAATACCTTCCTCGTATTGATACCCCGCAGACGGACCGGTACCAAAGCGTTGCTAAAGTTCATAAAATTAATGACCGCTATCAATACGATCAAGATAGCGATAGCGGATAACGCCTGAAGCTGGGCATAGCTCCCCTTTTGCTTCTGTGAATCGTAGCTCGTGTCCGTCTTAAAATAGATATCCGGCAGAGCGGTTAAACGCAATTGTCTCGTTTTCCAATTCCATCCGTCATGACGGAAATTTTTCTTGAAACCGGCCAAGACATCCGGAGCGGAGGCCGGATCATCCAGACGGAGATAACACTCAAAATTGTTTTGCATCCAAGCGCCTGCTCCTTCCTTGTCCGATATGCGCCGATAGACCGCATTACTGACGATCGAGTTGGAGGGAAAGTCCCGGTAGACACCTCCTACCTCGGACGTCCACCCCTCTCCGGTCAAGACTTGCCCGACCGCCGGATGATCGCCAAAGAAACGATGGGCCATACTAGCCGGTATCAATACCCGGCCTTTCTCCTCCAATGCCGCCGCCTCACCTTCCACCATATCAAAGTCAAAAACACGAGCATAGGAGGGGTAACATACGCAGAACTTCTCTTGGAAAGTCATCCGCTCACCGTCCCGATCCACCGTGATATATATCTTGTCGCCCCACTGATTGATCAACGCTCCCTCCTCGATATGCGGAGAGGAGGCCAAGAACCGATCGATAAGCGGGCGGTTCAATACGACTTGCGCCCCTGTATTGTTGAAAACGATCTCCAAGCGATACAACCGGTCGGCATGCTTATGGAAACGATCGTATCCCCACTCGTAACGAATTTGCATGAACAAGATCAAGAAAGCCGTGAAAGCCACAGATAATCCTGCTACATTCAAGAAACTAGCCATTTTAAAACGACTGATCACAAAAACGAAATTTCGTACGATTGAGTTCATGATATTTCCTTTTAAAAGTTACTAAAGCCTATGCCTAAAGCTATCCACCGGATTCGATGTGGCAGCCCGGTAGCTCTGGAAAAAGACAGAGACAAACGAGATCACGAGGCAGAATAAGCCGGCAGCGATAAATATCAGCGGGCTTAAACCGATACGATACGAATAGTCGGACAGCCAATCTTTCATAAAGTACATAATAATAGGTATGGCAATCACGAAAGCGATCAGCACATAGTTCAAGAACGTGAATACGAGCTTAACCAATATCTGCCGGTTGCTGGAACCAAATACCTTTCGTACGGATACTTCTTGCAAACGCTGTTGGATAAAATAAGTGGACATCGCCAATAAGCCTAGCAAAGAAATAAGGATGGCTATTATCGAGAATACGATTACGATCTTTGCCAAACGGATTTGCGAGTCGAATGAGTTTTGTAAACTCTCATCCATGAAGAAAGCCTCAAACTCAAGTCCGGTCACTTTCTCATATACTTTACCGATGGCCTCCTTTGCGGCAAAAGGATCACCTTGTGTCTCGATCAAGATCATCCAAGGAGTTTCATTATCTTTCAAAAAACGAAACATAACGGGCCTCATTTCTGTCGTCACATTCCCAAAGCAATAGAAATCCCGAATGATACCCGCTATCGCTATCGGCTTCTCGTGCCTATCCAACATAAAAGAGGCCGCATCCTCCGGCAGGTTCATCTCACGTATCGCTTGCTCGTTTAGGAACCAGCCCTCTGTCGTTAAATGGTTATCACGCAAAATCTCCAATCCTAGCATCTCATAGCATTCCTTATCCATAATAAATTGCTGGAAAGATATATTTTGTCCTTGATAGGTAGCAGTCCAATTATTACTACCGAAAAAAGGCAGTCCTCGTGTCTTCCCGACCCTATCTACGCACGACAAGCCTTTCAGCTCACCGACAAAAGCAGACAACTGCCTTCCGTCTACCGAGTTCATGGCCAACAAATTCTTCGTATTATATCCCACAGGAGCGTTGATCATATGAACAATCTGGCTAACCATCACGATAGAGGCTGCGATCATCGTGATCGTGATCACATTCTGGAATACGATAAAGAACTTACTGAATACCATTTTCGTCTTAGCTCGGAACGTACCCCTTACCACCTCGATCGGTTTAGAAGAAGAAATGATGATAGCGGGCAGCAAGCCTGATAAAACTCCCACGACAACAGTTAATGAAACCAGAGCCAATAGCCACACAGGACTACCCAATACGCTCATATAGACATGCGTCTGCAATAAATCATTGACAAACGGCACGACCGCCAAGGCAAGGAGAACCCCGATAACCAAAGAAATAAACGTAAGCAAAGTAGACTCCAGCATCAAGCGCATGAATAACTCGCCCCGTGAAGAACCCAAAAGGCGCCGGGTAGCCATCTCCTTCGCCCTGAAACCCGCTTGGGCGACCGTCAAGTTAATATAATTAATGACCGCGAAAATCAAGATAAGGAAACCTACGGACATCAGCACGATCACGAAACGCCAATCTCCCTTTCGCAAAGAAGAGTAAGAAGCGGCTTTCGCAAAATACTGCTCACTAAGCGGCAATATGCGTACCTCTTTTGCCGTCCCATATTGATACGGCCAATAAAACTCCTTGAACCAATGGGCCATATCCTCCGCACGAGAAGGGAAATCACTACCCTCACGCACCAAGACAAAAGCCGATGTACTTCCGGCATTCCCCAATTGATCCGGAGCCAACGACCAGTTCAAATACCGAACCTGCTCCCAACGCACGATCACATCCGCTTCGGGAATAGAGGAATGAAGTAAATCCTCCACCACCCCGTTTATAGTAGCCGATATTGGTATCGCCCACCACCAACTGCCGTCCCATCGGATCATCCGTTCCGAACATCTTACGGGCGAACGAAGAGGAGACCACCGCATAGTTCCCGGCGGCCAACGCTTGCTCACGAGTGCCTTGTAGCAACCGGAAATCAAAGAAATCGAAGAACGTAGAGTCTGCGAACATCACGTTTGCCTTCAGTTTCCGATCACCGGAAACTACAACTATATCACTCGAATTACCCGCCACTACCGGACAAACTTTCTCTACCTCCGGATAGCGTTCCTTTATCTTATAAGGAATGGCGGCTCCGGTGGCCATCCAATTCTCATTCCCGACCAGATAGATACGATCCGCCTTGGTATGGAATTTATCTGTAGACATCTCCTGTACCGTATAGACCGCTATCAATAACACAAACATCAACGATACAGACAGACCAAACACGTCTATCAGCGTATAAGCCTTATTCCTTCCAAGGAACTTAAAAAAGGACTTAAAGTTCAATAAATTATTCATGAATTATCAATTTTCTATTATCTATTTTCAATCACTCAGATTTTAAGCAATTCACCGGATTATCATTAGCCGTCTTGCGGGCATCCAGACAAACCACGGAATATATAATCAATAATACACATACGCCGCAACCCAAGAATATGTACCATGACAAAGGAACCTTCTCCGTGAATTGCTCTTGCCACTTTTGCAAGACAAAGTATGCTATACCACCGCCTAATATGACCGCATAGATACAGATATATCCGATATCCTTTATGAACAACCTCAATATATCCCATAAGGTAGCCCCATTCACCCGGCGAACCGCTATCTCCTTACGACGACGGCTCACCTCATCATTCGTATAGCCAATAAGTCCTATCAACGTAACAAGAAGCGTGACCAAACCTCCGATCATCACGGAATCACGGAATTGGCGGGAGTCCTTATATAGATCCATGATCTCGGAACGGAAAGAGATAGCGTTCAGTTCACGATCCGGAAATGTCTCGGATATCTTCTGCTGTAAACGAGCCATACTATCGTTGTTCAGCTCATGGAACTTCACCTGCAAGGTATACATGGGCTTATGCGTATAGAATAATACGGAAGGCCGCATATCTTGGTTCGAGATTCCTCCCAGACGGATATTCTCATAAACACCGCAAATCGTGAATGGCTCCTCATTCCATTTGCTATGCTCGGTGACGCAGATATCCTTCCCGATCACATCATCCGTCCAACCCGCTACCAATTTCATTTTCTCCACGAAACGGCGGTCTACCATCACCTCTCTTGAATTGGTCACATTTTCCGTGAACGAGCGGCCTTGGATCACGGGAATCTCCATCATGTCCAAATATCCGTTACCTACCCAATAGAGATCGGCGATATTAAAAAGCTCTTGAGTCTCACCCGGTAAAAGAATATTATTACCGGAAGCATGCTCGAAAGGCAATTGATAGACGGTGGTAGCCGCAACGACCCCCGGAAGCCGCATCACCTCATCCAGAATCTTGGCACGAGAGGTAGAGTCCACGCCAGCTAACCCGCAGTAGGCAAGGTTCTCATAGGCATATCCCGGACGATCGTTCACCATAAACGTATATTGACGGGCAACGAAAACAAGCATCGTCACCAAAAAGCCCGTGGCTACAAACTGGACAAGCAACAAGGCTTTCTTCCAGATACGCTTATTCTCCCGGTAATTACGGAAAGCGGAGGCCACCGGAATCCGGGCGTATAATGATCCCGGCATAAAACCAGATACGAAAAACACCAAGATACATATCCCTAGCAAGACCAAGCTACCATTAGACAAGAGCAAGGAATCTAACGAAGTCGCCAACAACTCCTCTACCGTACCTCTAAACGCAAGGATCAACAATAAGGCCAAGATCAGTGAAAGCACTATATGTACCAACGCCTCACCAAACATCATACCATGAATATTATTCTCGCTTGCCCCATAACATTTATGGACAGCCACCTCCTTCGAGCGATTTACGATAGAGGATATCACGATCAAGATATAGTTCATCACCGCCGTAAAGATCAAAGCGAAGGCCAGTAAGGAAAGTATCCACGTCATTCGCTTGACTTGCGGCAACTCCTTGTGTAAGCCATCCAGCTCATGAAACGAGAAACCAATGTTAAACCCTGTCTTTTGCTGTTCCTCCGGAGGGAAATAAGAATTCACGAACGTATGCACCTGTTCCTCCAAAGCTAAAGGATTCACTCCCTTGTGCAATTTCACGTAGCTTATGTAACGATCATTTCCCAACATATTAGTAGGCGAACCCTCCCACATGAACCGACCCGCCGAAGCCATAGAAACAATCACATCGTAACGGGAATGAGAATTTTCCGGAACTTCCTCAAAAACGCCACCAATAGTCATAGTACGTCCCGGCGAACTGTCTACCGTGAAGTTTTTCCCGATAACATCGCCCCCGATATTTTTCGCTATACGACTTGATACCAACACGTACATCGGGGTGGAAAGAACCTCTTTCGCATTTCCGATCAGCATAGGACGAGGAAGAATATCAAAGAAACAACTATCCGCTATGATACAACGACCGGAGTATTTCATCTTGGTGTCGGTCATCGTAAAGGTCCAGTCTCCAAAACTCGTGTATCGGGTAACGGTCTCAATCTCGGGTATCTGTTGTTGCATAGTTGGAGCGATGCCACCGCTTGTTTGCGGATAATCCTTCAACTCCCCTCCATTTTGCTGGTATTTCGCCCATACTTGATAGACCCGGTCTCTATCCGGATAAAAATCATCATACGATTGTTCGAAATAGACTTTAGCGATCAATACCAAACCTACCGCTAAACCGATTCCCAACGATACGATTTTCATCACGTTATGCCGCCCTTTCTTAAAAATGGAACGAATGGCGATTAGTATGTTTTTCATATTATATCGATTTTATTCCAGCACCAGCACTTCATTATCCTTATAACTCTCATAACTGGACACAATCACCTTCTCACCGGCTTCCAGACCTTCAAGAACCTCATAGTATTGCGGGTTCTGACGACCGATCTTGATAGAACGCCTGTAAGCTTTCTTTCCATCCGGATCAAGAACAAATATCCAACTTCCACCCGTACTCTGGAAGAAAGTTCCCTTCGGGATAATGATACTCTCGGTAGGTTGTCCCAGCTCCAAGTTGATATAGTAGGTCTGTCCGCTACGGATATTATCCGGACGCTCACCCGTGAAAACGAAATCCGTACGGAACTTACCATCACGAACCTCGGGATAAACTTTGCGCACCGTTAAGTCGAAAGACGAGCCTTGACGCTCGAAAGCGGCGCTTAAGCCCGGTTTCACACGGTCTATGTAATGCTCGTCGATCATGGCCTCGATCTTATAATCGGAAAGGTCGTTAATCTGGCCGATCTTTTGTCCCGGATTGATACTTTGCCCCAATACGACATCCAACAGTCCCAACTCACCGTCGATCTGGGAACGGACATTCAAGTTTTCCTTACGCTCACGGATCAACAGGATATTCTTCCGCATGTTCGCCAAGCTGGCCTCCATCTCATCCATCTGGATCGTGCGGGAGATAGAGTCTTGGCGCAAGCGCTCGGTAATCAAGGCGTGCTTTTGAGAGGCCAACTCGAAGTCCTCCTTCGCTTTCAGATAATCCTCCTTGGCGATCAAGTTCTCTTTATACAACTGTTCTTGTTGGTTGAACGAGCGGCGGGCCCGGTTCATGTCCATATCGTATTGAAGTTTCTCCATCTGATTGGTCAGCTTATCCTGCTCCATGGTAACCTGCGTATTACGAAGGAAGTTCTGCTTCTCCGCCAACTCGGCCTCAGCGTTCAATATCTGCAAATCCAAATTTGAGTTACTCAGACGAACAATGATATCGCCTTTCTTCACTTGGGCGCCCTCTTCCACGACTTTCTCCTGTACGATACCGCCCTCCTCGGGGCTAAGCTGCACGACCGTGATAGGTTGCACCTGACCATCCATACGAAAGAAGTCATTGAATTGCTCACGGGTCACATTACCGATGCTAATCCCTCTCGCGTCCACTTTCAACGTAGAAGCATGATCACCAAAGATAATCCATCCCAACAAGATAACGAACAACACGCCACCCGCTACATAAGGAATATGCTTCTTCTGAAGACCTTTCTTTTTCTCTAATTGTATATCCAT
>OAUM01000671.1_pt1 | contig 9224 bp, 6 predicted proteins | sample 1476281 | NCBI WGS metagenome assembly OAUM01 (sample SAMEA2580047, study PRJEB22360) | human gut metagenome | biome: human gut; feature: human-associated habitat; material: faeces | place: Denmark | collected 2008/2010
CGTAGGTTTAAAGGGAAGGGCGGCTGCCGCCGCCCTCGCAGCCGAGTTTGGCATCCACGCCGAGGGTTACAAGATGAACGCCACCGACGAGGCCGAGGTTCAGGCCGCCGTCGACGCCACCATCGCCGACTTCGGTCGCGTCGACGTCCTCGTCAACACCGCCGGTATCCTGCGCTTCGCCGCCATGGAGGACCTGCCGCTCTCCGACTGGAATGAGGTCATCAACGTCAACCTCACCGGCTACTTCATCACCTCGCAGCGCTTTGGTCGCGAGATGATCAAGGCCGGCCAGGGCCGCCTGGTGCACATCTCGACCGTCGCCAGCCACTCCCCCGAGACGTTCTCGGGCGTGTACAGCTCCACCAAGGCGGGCGTCAACATGATGTCCAAGATGCTGGCTGCCGAGTGGGGCCCCTACGGCGTGCGCTCCAACTGCGTCGAGCCTTGCTTCGTTAAGACCCCGATGTCAGCCAACTTCTACGCCGATCCCGAGGTCGAAAAGAGCCGCAGCCGTCTGATCGCCACGCGTCGCATCGGCGAGGTCAGCGATATCGCCAACGCCGTCATGTTCCTGGCGTCCAAGCGCTCGGACTTTACCACCGGCGACGCCATCAAGGTCGATGGCGGCTTCTCCAATATGATGGGCGACCTCACCGCCAAGCCCGGCGGCCGTCGCGCCTATGCCGACAACTACCTTAAGAACAAGGGTGTCGAGCTCTGGTCCGATGAGTCCGGCGTCGCCAAGCCGACCGACCAGTAAACCAACCTGACAGGGAGGCCCCGCGGACACGCCCGCTCCTCCCCCGTATCGATCAGAAAGAGTCCAATGGCTTCCACCAACTCCAACAAGGGTCGCGCCGTCGTGCTTTCCGCCGCGTGCGTCACCATGTTCTTCATCAGCTCCATCGCGCTGTATTCCGTCGTGAGCAAGAACCTGCTCGCCGTCTACCCCGGGTGGTCCAGCGCTCTTACCTGGGCCTTCCCAGTCTTTCAGACCATCATGGCCGTGACGGGCATCTTCGCCGGCCGCATCTCCGATAAGATCGGCCCGCGCAACGTCGTGATCGCCGCCGCCGCGTGCTACGGCCTGGGCTGGTTCATGTCCGGCACCGTCACCGAGCCGTGGCAGTTCTACCTGTGGTTCTCGCTCGTCGCCGCCATCGGCAACGGCCTGGGCTACAACCCCGCGCTCACCACCGGTCAAAAGTGGTTCATCGACAAGAAGGGTCTCGCCTCCGGCATCACCCTGGCCGCTTCGACCGCCGGTCCCGCCGTGCTGTCCCCGGTGCTCGCCTCGCTGCTCATCCCGAGCCTGGGCATCTTTGGCGCCCTTAAGGCGCTCGGCGTCATCTTCTTTGTGATGATCGCCGCCTCCGCCCTATTCCTGAAGGCCCCCGAGGCCGGCTGGCTGCCCGAGGGCTTCGAGGCCCCCAAGGGTGGCGCACATGCCGGCACCTTCGGCGACCTCACCCCGGGCGAGATGGTCAAGACCCCGCGCTTCTGGGTCCTCATCGTCACCTTCGCCTTTGCCGCCACCGCGGGCACCCTGCTCGTGGGCAAGGTTGCCTCCATCGCCGCCGTTCAGCTCTTCGCCGACCCCACGAGCGCCGCGGCCGTCGCCCTCGGCGGTGTGGTGGTCTCCGTCAACACCTGCGCCAACCTGGTTGGCCGTCTGTCCTTTGGCCAGATCATCGACAAGCTCGGCGCCTATAAGTCGCTGCTCATCAGCCTTGTCGTCACCATCGTCGCACTCGTCATCATGTCGATGAGCTTTACGCAGGCCATGTTCTTTGTTGCGCTCGCCCTGCTCGGCTTTAGCTTTGGCGCCCTGCTCGTCATCTACCCGCCGCTCACCGGTGGCGCCTTTGGCACCAGCAACATCGGTGTCAACTACGGCATCATGTTTTTGGGCTATGCCGCTTCCACCTGGATCAGCCAGCCCATCACCGCCGTGCTGTATCACGCCGAGGCCGGCAGCGCCGCCTACCAGCAGTCCTTCTACGGCGCCATTGTGATCGCCGCCATCGCCGTCGTGCTCACCGTCTACATGATGGTCTCCGACAGCAAGAAGAAGTCTGCCTAGTTTTACCGATGCGACAAAGGGACGGCCCCTTTGTCGCATTCCACCGGTCACCAGTATTAAGGAGTCGAAATGTCTGAGCTCAACCCCGTCCGCATTGCCGTTATCGGCGCCGGCGCCATGGGCCGCAACCACATCCGCTTTGTCACCGAGGAGCCCGAGGCCGAGCTCGTCGCCATCGCCGACGCCTTTGAGGGCGCCCGTGCCACGGCCGAGGCCGCCGGCGTGCCGTTTTACACCGATCCCGCTCAGATGATGGACGAGGTCAAGCCCGAGGCCGTCATTATCGCCACCCCCAACGACCTGCACCTGGGCGTTGCCCGCGAGGCCGTGAAGCGCAATATCGTGCCGTTGGTCGAAAAGCCGATCTCCAACGACCTGGAGGATGCCCAGGCTTTCGCTGCCGAGGCCGAGACCGCCGGCGTGCCCGTGCTCGTGGGCCAGCACCGTCGCCACAACCCCTTCGTCAACAAGGCCAAGGAGATCATCGAGTCCGGCGAGCTGGGCACGCTCACCGTGTCGAGCTTCCACTACATGATCTATAAGAATGACGAGTACTTCGACGTCGAGTGGCGCCGCAAGAAGGGCGCCGGCCCGATCCTGGTCAACCTGGTGCACGACGTCGACCTGCTCCGCTACCTGCTGGGCGAGCCCGTTGCCGTCCAGGGCATGCAGTCCAGCGCCGCCCGCGGTTTTGAGACCGAGGACTCCGCCGTGGTCAACGTCCGTTTTGCCGATGGCGCGCTTGCGAGCATGACCATCTCCGACGCCACCGCCAGCCCCTGGAACTGGGAGGCAACCGCTCGAGAGGATCCGCAGTACCGCCCCTTCGACGCCGACGCCTACTTTATCGGCGGCACTAAGGGTGCTCTTTCGCTGCCCCGCCTGCACCAGTTCTCCTACGACGGCGCCTCCAACTGGCACAAGCCGCTGCAGATGGAGATTCCGGCCGTCGACCCGGCGCTGCCGCACAAGATGCAGCTCAAGCACTTTGTGAAGGTTGTCCGCCGCGAGGTCGAGCCCGTCGTGACCCCCGCCGACAACGTTAAGACGCTCACACTTCTCAACGCTATCAAAGAGGCCGCCGAGACCGGCCAGCTCGTCGAGCTGTAATGCCTTAGGGCGGACCGCGGCAAACTCCCCGCCGAGCGCCTTGGTCCGTCACCGATAAGCCCCTCTTCTTTGCCCCGCGAGCAGCCTCCTGCCCGCGGGGCCTTTTGCTACCTTGCCGACGATTTTTCTGGGGCGGGGTCTATTTTGCACCTCGGCCTGATTCGTTCGCCACGAAATGGGCCTATCTACTACGTTTAACCGACCACCCTCAACCATACCGAATTTCGCGAAATAAAAACCGCAGGTAAACGGCTTGCGTATTCTCGGAAAACCGGGGGATGGTCGACCCATACGGTTTGAACGTAGTAGATAGGTCGTTTTCGTGGCGAGGGACCAAAACAGTCTTTTGAAACGGGTGGTATCCTTGGTAGCTCTGTGCTGCAAACGCACCTTAAATGCAAGGAGTCCCATGGATCTTATCGCCCAGCTTGCCCACGAGCTCAACCTTAAGGCCGCCAACATCGAGGCAGCCGTCAAGCTCATCGACGAGGGCAACACCATCCCCTTTATCTCGCGCTACCGCAAGGAAGCCACGGGCGGCATGGACGACGTCGCCCTGCGCACACTCGACGAGCGTCTGTCCTACCTGCGCAATCTTGAGCAGCGTAAAGAGGACGTCATTCTGCTCATCGACGCCCAGGGCAAGCTCACGCCCGAGCTCGAGCAGCAGATTCGCGAGGCCACACAGCTCCAGCGTGTCGAGGACCTCTACAAGCCCTACCGCAAAAAGCGCATGACCCGCGCGCAGAAGGCCCGCGAAGCAGGCCTGGAGCCGCTCGCCAACATGATCATCATGCAGGCCTCGGCCAAGGGCAGCGCACTCGACGCTGCCGCGGCCTACGTCAACGAGGAAGCCGGCTTCGACACGCCCGAGAAGGCGCTCGCCGGCGCGGCGGACATCGTGGCCGAGACGGTGGCCGAGGACCCCGAGAACGTCGCCGACCTGCGCGCCTTTACGCAAAACACCGCCGACATCGTCGTCGAGGCCACCGACCCCGCCGAGAAGACCCCCTACGAGCCGTACTACAGCTATGACGAGCCGCTGCGCCGTATACCCAACCACCGCGTGCTGGCTATCGACCGCGGTGAGCGCGAGGGCAAGCTCCGCGTGCGCGTGAACGTCGACGGCGCCGCCGCCAGGGCGTGTTTGCTCCCACCTTCGATGCCGCCATCGCCGACGGTTACAAGCGCCTCATGGCCCCCTCGCTGGAGCGCGAGGCCCGCGCCAAGCTCACCGTCCGCGCGCAGACCGAGGCCATTAATGTCTTTGCCAAGAATCTCGAGGGCCTGCTCTCGGCACGCCCCGTCCGTGGCGCCCGCGTGCTCGCGCTCGATCCGGGCTACCGCACCGGCTGCAAGGTCGCCGTTATGGACGAGACCGGCAAGCTGCTCGACCACGGCGTGGTCTACCCCACCAAGCCGCGCCACGACGTCGCCGGCACCAAGCGCGAGCTCGCCCGCCTCGTCAAGAAGGACAGCGTCAACACCATCGTCATCGGCAACGGCACCGCCAGCCGCGAGACCGAGGAAGTCGTCTCGGAGTTCATCGCCGAGCAGGCGCCCAGCCTTCGCTACACCATCGTTAACGAAGCCGGCGCGTCGGTGTACTCCGCCTCCGAGCTCGCCAGCCAAGAGTATCCCGATCTGGACGTCACCGTGCGTGGCGCCATGAGCCTGGGCCGCCGTCTACAGGACCCGCTGGCAGAGCTCGTCAAGATCCCGCCCCAGTCCATCGGCGTTGGCCAGTACCAGCACGACCTTGACCAGGCCGAGCTCTCGCGCACTCTGGGCCACGTGGTGGAGGACGTCGTTAACCGCGTGGGTGTCGACGTAAACACCGCGAGCGCAAGTCTGCTGGGATACGTATCGGGTATTACGCCGAGCGTGGCCAAAAACATCGTGGCCTACCGCGAGGAAAACGGCGCCTTTACCGATCGCCGCCAGCTTAAGAAGGTCCCCAAGCTGGGACCCAAGGCATATCTCAACGCTGCAGGCTTTTTGCGCATCAGCGGCGGCAAGAACCCGCTCGACGCGACAAGCGTCCACCCCGAGAGCTACGAGGTGGCCACGTCCGTCCTAGAACGCGCCGGCGTTAAAGCAAGCGAGCTCAGCCGTGGCGGCGTGCCCGACATCGAGCGCCGTCTGGGCAGTATCTCGGCGCTGGCAAGCGACCTGGACTGCGGTACCCTGACGCTCATCGACATCGTTAACGAGCTCAAGAAGCCCGGTCGCGACCCGCGCGACGACGCGCCCGAGGTGGTCTTTAGCCGCTCGGCGCTTTCCATCGACGATCTGGAGCCCGGCATGGAACTCAAGGGCACGGTGCGCAACGTCGTCGACTTTGGCGCCTTCGTCGACGTGGGCGTGCACCAGGACGGCCTCGTGCACATCTCCAAGCTGGCCAACCGCTTTGTCAAGCACCCCAGCGACGTCGTGCGCGTCGGTGACACGGTCAAGGTGTGGGTCGAGAAGGTCGATCGCGACCGCAAGAAGATCTCGCTCACCATGGTACAGGGGAAGTAAACCGCCTAAAGCAAGGGTACCCCCTGCAGCGACGTGCAAAATCGCGAGTATTCTGCAGATCCCGCCGTTCCAGATGCCCCCTAGAGACGAAAAAGCAAAAAACAGCCCCCGTTTTAGCGTCGTCAGAGCCAAAACGGGGGCTGTTCCGTGCTTCAGCTAGCTGGTAAAAGCCTTTACCTTGCTGAATACTCTCAATTTTGCACGTCGCGGGCGGGGGTACCTTTGCCCACGGCAGGATATGGAAGCCGATTACCAACCTGCCGGCAAGCTCGTGTCGGCAGCCCCGGCCTTTCCTTTGCCTAGCGCGACCCTCGCAAAGCGCGTGAGCGGTAGGGAAAGGAAAGGCCGGGGGCGAACAGCCCGCGGTACAGTCGGTGTTCGCGCTACGGCAGGATATGGAAGCCGAGCGAGGCGATATCCTTGGCAAAGCCACGCACGGTATCGAGCGAGACCTCGTACGGATCACGGCCGATGTTCTTGCGCTTGGCCAGGATGCTGTTGGGCACCGTGATGATCTGGCAACCGCAGGCTTCTGCCTGGTAAATGTTAATGAGCTCGCGCGTGGACGCCCACAGGACCTCGCAGTTGGGCTTTGCGGCGGCCTTCTTGACCGACTCCGTCATAAACGGAATGGGGTCGACGCCGGTATCGGCGATGCGGCCGGCAAAGAGCGAGATGATGGACGGCGTCTCGGTGTCAACGGCCTCGACCATCTCATCGACCTGCGTAGGCGTAAAGATGGTAGTGACGTTGACCTTGATGCCGTCGGCGGAAAGCTTGCGGACCAGCTCGGCGGTGGACTCGCCCTTGGTGGTCACGCACGGAATCTTGACGTAGACGTTCTCGGCCCAGGTAGCGATCTCGCGGGCCTCGACCTCCATGGTCTCGACGTCGTCGGCAAAGACCTCAAACGAGACGGACACATCGGTGATGTGGGTCAAGACCTCTTTGGCAAACGCGCGGTAATCTGTCACGCCGCCCTTCTTCATAAGGGACGGGTTGGTCGTGAAACCCTGAACGTTGCCGTTCTCGTACATGTCGAGCATGCCCTCGAGGTTTGCACCGTCAGCGAACACCTTGATTGCCATCTGCCTGATTCCTTTCGTTAGCATACGGCCGATAAACTGCTAAACACTTTACCTACGTTTATCAAGGCGTGAGCTGCGGTTTTTTATCTTCTCGGCGAACGGTATAAACACCTCAGTGTTTGGATTGATAAATCGATTGCGCATGCAAAAGCGAAGAGTCGCAGTTTGAGCAAACGTCAGAACGCGGGATTCATTAGATGAGGCCGAAATGCTGCATCGCTGTGACGGTACCGTCGTGTGCGACATCGTCGGTCACGTAGTCGGCGACCGCCTTGACCTCGGGCATGGCGTTGCCCATGGCGACAGCCGTCTCGACCGCAGCGAGCATGCCCAGGTCGTTACCCGAATCGCCGAAGCCAAAGGTGCGCGCGTTGCCGGTGCGACCCAGGTATTCCAGCGCTCGCGCCACGCCCACGCCCTTGTCAATGCCCTTGGGGCTCAGCTCGCGATTCTGGCCACCGGTGTTGCACAGCTCAAACTCGCAATCGATAAAGCCGTCATCATTGGCTACGCGAGCCAAACTGGGCACATTGAGGCATACCTTGCCCACGCGCAGACTGCCGTCGACGCGCATCTCCTCGGCGCTGTGCACCACAGAAGTGCCGATCAGAGACGACTGCTCAACACCCGCGGGTTCCAGGGCAAAAGTAGCCACGTTGGTCTCGAAAAAGGCCTCAATCCCTGCCGCGGCCATACGGCGCGCGAGCTCCGCGATAACGTCCTCGTCAAAGCAGTCCTCATGCACCACGCGGCCCTCGACCTCGAGCGTCGCTCCCGCCATGGCAACGACCCCCGCAGGCTCCAAAGCACGCAGGCCATCGGCAATCAGCCACAAGGGACGACCCGTGCAGATAAATGCCTTGTGCCCTGCGTCGCGCAGACGATGAAACGCCTCGATCACCGCCTGCGAGGGGCGAACCGCCGAAAAGTCCTTGTCGGTCATGTTGTCGGGATCGAACGACGTCAGCGTGCCGTCCACGTCAAAAAAGAGCACAGCGGGTTCGGGACACGCATCAATCATATGGGTTCCTTTCGAGGATAAGGGCAAACGAAGCATCCATCATATAATGGAGCGACGCAACCAGAGAGGTCACCCATGGAATTTTACGCAAGCTGCCCCGAGGGCTTTGAGTCCGCACTCGCCGATGAGCTTAAACGCCTCGGGCTTTCGCATGTTCGCCGGCTGAAGGGCCGCGCTACATTTGAGGGCGAGCTCGAGCAAGGCTACCGAGCATGCCTGTGGTCGCGCCTGGCGAGCCGCGTGTTCGTGGTGCTCGGGCGCTTTGAGGCGCAGGATGCCGATGAACTGTACGATAGCGTTTACGGCATCGCCTGGGAGAGCATCGTCCGCCCCGGCGCCACCATCGCCATCACCGCCCGCGGCGTGACCGAGCAGCTGCGCAACACGCGCTTCTCGGCCCTGCGCGCCAAGGACGCGCTGTGCGACCGCCTGGCCGAGACCACGGGCCGTCGCGCCGACGTCGATGCCGCCGACCCCGATGTTCACCTACTGCTTTCGCTGCGCCAGCGTCGCGCGAGCATCAGCCTGGACCTTTCGGGCGACCCGCTGTTCAAACGCCTGCCGCCTGCCGCGACCCGCGCCGGCGAGGGTACGCACGTGCTGCGCCCCGACTACGCCGCCCTGGTGCTGGCGCAGGTCGGCTGGACCGCACTGTGCGAGCACGAGCTGACGGCCGACGATTACGAGAACGAGGCCCTGCCCACGCTGATCGACGCCTCGTGCGCCGGCGGCGGCCTGCTGCTGGAGGCCGTGAATATCCTGACTGACCGTGCACCGGGCGCCGCCCGCGACCACTGGGGCTTTGAGGGCTGGCAGCTGCACGACGCCACCCTGTGGGAGCAGCTGCTTGCCGAGGCGCGCGAGCGCGAGGCGGCAGCGCGCGAGCGCCAGGCGCGCATCGTGGCCGTAGACATCGACCCCGCCGCCCGCAAGACTGCCGAGCGCATGGCCAAGTGCGCCGGCTACAAGCGTTTTGTCGACTTTTGTGCCGCCAAGCCCGCCACCGTGCTGGACCATGCGGGCGCCGTCGCCGGTGCCGCCGTGGTCGCAGACATCACCGAGACCCCGCTTTCGCTCATGCACGACGCCATGACGCTGGTCGGCGAGTTGCGCCGCGCGCCCGAGCTCGCTTCGGCACCGGTCGCCGCGCTCACCCGCGACGGATTGCTGGCCCGCGCGCTCCACGCCGAGCCCGAGCGTTCGATCGCCATCATGCCCAACAACGAGGAGGCAACCGTCGAAGTCTGGCCCTCGCTCGACCACGCCGCCGCAGTGTTTGAGGCTGCGACCAGTGCGGATGCCGAGGCCGAGGTTGCGGATGCCAACGAAGCCAACGGCGAAGCCGCCGCTTCCTCCCTGCCCCAACCTGCCGCCCCGCTCGACTTGGGTGACGGCAAGC
>OAUM01000708.1_pt1 | contig 8655 bp, 4 predicted proteins | sample 1476281 | NCBI WGS metagenome assembly OAUM01 (sample SAMEA2580047, study PRJEB22360) | human gut metagenome | biome: human gut; feature: human-associated habitat; material: faeces | place: Denmark | collected 2008/2010
GTTGAGTATATTCATTATCTATGAGATATTATTAAAGACAATAAGATATGGCTAAAAAAAATGTTACTATATATCAACACAGGGATATTAACGGGAATCCGGTGGCTAACTTGACTCCTGAGAGTGCCGTCTATGATAAAGACGGGAAGCGTCTTGATTATAAATTGGCTGGAATGGATATTGATAAAATAAAGGAGGCGCAAGACGAAGCGCTGGAGTCTATAGCTGCCGCAGAGGAAAGCATGACCAAGAATATAGGTCTAGACACGTACCCAGTCTTCTCCGATACCAAGCCCTACGTAAAAGGCGAGATCGTTAATTACGGCGGTCTCTTGTATGAGTTCACGGCTGATCATGAGGCGGGGGCGTGGATTGGCACGGACGCAAGGGAGACTAGCTTGAGGAGGGAAATTGTAAACCTTGGTATTAAACATGATTCTTACTCAGGTTATTTGCCCGTTGATTACGGACATTTATACAGTTATAACGGGGGAAAGGGTAGTTATGTTGCAAATAACCTTTGGGATGCCGTAACGTTTAGAATTTATAACCCAACGGGAAGATTGGAAGTTACGGGCGCAAACGTGGCTTTCTTTATATTCTTTGATGAAACCCGAATTAAAGATACATATTTGGATAGTAATACAACCGGAATAATTCCGGCGGGCGCAAAACTTTGTGTTTTGGATATGCGTAAATCCGACAACCCCAACGGATATGCCAATTTAAGAATACGCCAATATGGAAGCGGAGCCGACAAAGGCGAATTATCACTTTTGAATGAAAGTGCATTGCAAGTTTTTAGCGATGTTTACAATATGGCGGTAAAGTTTGACGACGAAGATATTACGCCGGAAGCAATAGCGGGGCAATACTTTAATCCCAACGTTTCGGGTTTGGTCGCAAACGAAAATTTTAAATGCTACAAATTGGACGTTTCCGGCTATGTGGGTAAGGTATTGCACGGATATACATACACGTCCGGGACAATGTGGAGTTGTTCAATGACAGACGAAAATAACGTTGTTTTGGCAAAGTTTAATTATCGCACTAGGGACGACAGACAAAGCAATATAATTGACCGAATGTTTTATATTGGTAGCGGCGTAAAGTATCTGTATATTAATTGTGCGGTTTCTTATATGGGGGCTTTCATAAAAACGACGAAACGGGAATTGAATACGAATAAAGTAGATATTTTCCCCGTTAATATGAAGATGCGGGACGTTGCGACCTATATAGGCGAACCGTTTGTTATACCGAACCATTACGGCGAATTGTCCGGCGATGCATCCGATAACGGAAACATTAAACCGTCGGCAAATTTTGATTTGGTTGTTATTAAATTGTTATCCCGCAAACCAATTATCGTAGAGGGTGCAACGTGTAAGTTTTATTTGTTCTATAATTCCGGCGACCTCAAAAACGAAACGTATTTAGGAAATAATAGGACCGGAGATTATATTGCAGGCGCACAATATGCGGCATTGTTGTTTGAAAAATCGACGGGTTCCAAAGGCTTAAATTACAATCAAATCCGAATTGTACAAGACGGAACCGTTATAAAGCATGATGATGTATTGCGGCAACATAATATTGAAACATTAACCCCGGATGAAGTTGTACACGGTTATTTTATCATGCCGGACGGTTCAACACAGGCAAACGCAAGTTTTAGGTATGAACGTTATAATTTGCCAAACGTTTTTTATGATACGTTGTTGTTTAGCGCACAATATGGCAGTCATACCAATATTGCCGCAATATTTTATTTTGATAAAGACGATAATTTAATTAGTAAAGAATATGACTTTAATACTAGTACAACCGGGGGCATTATATTTAATAATGCGCCTTTGCATATACCCGATAATGCGGCATATATATTATTTAATATAAGAGAGTCTTCCGGCGGTACAATGTATATGAAAACGGTGGGCGAATATTACGATTTGGGACAAATGGAAACCGATATTGAAAATATCAAAGGCGGTAAAAAGTTAATCAAATTGCACGTTTACGACACGGAACCCGGAAGAAATGAAAATGCGTTCTATGTACGTGCGAAATACAACGATACAAAGGATATATTGTTGTTGTATTACATTAACCTCAATACTTTATTGTCGCCTAAAACGGCATATATTGGGGCAAACACTTTGAGCGATGCGGATTTGATGGCGTCGGCAAACATTGTTTCTAATCATTCGGATAGTACCGCCCCGTTGTTCCAAAGTTCATTATATTGGCATTTGTACGCCCAACATGGGTACGTTATCCCGGTCGTGCCAAATACCGTGGGATTGACAACCGCCGATATTGGGGCGTTGTGGAAAGACCAATTAGACCGTCAATATAATATCGGCAACGTTATTGGTTCCTCAATCTATTTGTTGCCCGTTATCACACGGGGAGCCGAGGGCAACGATACAAGGGGATGGAAAACACCAAATAACCCAGCTATTACTGCATTAACGCACGTAAGCGGGGGAACGGTTACGACCCCAATAACCGTGGCGTCGCAATCGACAACGCAATTGCGCCCGATTATGAAGCATGAGAACCGCAAATTTTATATCGACGGGCGGGAATTAACCGAACCCGGAGATTACGAGGGCGACGATTTCACGGTATCAGAAAGCCAAACGGGTTACGACCCCGCAAGTATTGAAACATGGTTCCCGACGCCGGGGGTTATCGGTACGCCCGATTTAACCGGAGCCGTCGAAATGGCACGTTTTACATGGTCGTATAATTTCCGGGGTGCGCAATGTTGTGTTAATACAACGATTGACATACGCCGCAAAGTTGAATGCCAAAGTTACGGGGCAACCCAACAACAAACGTTCGTCGATACGGGCAATTATAAGGCTATGTTTATGATACCTAAAGCCGCACCACAAGGGGGAACAGAATTAGATAAGCCGTTTAATTCCCCGGCGTTGACGTCGGGCGGTTATTCGTTCTTTAGAAATACGACGTATTTAAAAGACGTTGACAAACCGATTGACCGTTTGATTGCCATGTTGCACAACCCGAACGATAACACGTATTTGGTAGGTATGGCGGCGGGGTTATCGCTTGTAAGCGGGGAAACAATCCCGGCAAAGCGTAACGCCAACATCCCAATTGCACCCAACGCCAACGATGTGCATTATAGGTTAGGAAGTTTTAGCCCGTCGAATAACAATAAATTTTATATTGCTGCAATCAATACGTCGCCGTTTGCGGATGATGGGTACAATTTGCCTAATACCTATTTCAAGGAAATAAACTATTATATTTCTTACTTTGACCCGGCAGCAAATCCGGGACAATTGTATTGGTATAAGGACGGCAATAGTTATATTATCTATTCGCATTGCCAAAGTGTACAAAGTCGGGTTCCATTGACGTTGCCCGATTTCATGGAGGGTTTGAACGTGGAAATTGTGGAACAAACAGACAACGCCGTATTGTTGACCGATACCGTACAAAACGGAAAGTTATTTGTAAGTTACAACACGGACGAGTCAAATTACATCGTACTAAAAACAAAATAAAACATATGTACCGTTACCTCTCCTACATATCCGACCTCGCAAATTGGGCCAAGTCCATCGCCATAGCCGCCGTTGTCACGGCGATGGACTTCGTTTCGCCGGCAGGGGTATGATGTATGACAATGTTGTCAAACATCCTAGGGTTCTTGTGTTTTGTCATATGATTTCGTAGCATTGCGATGTTAACTTTAAAATGAAAGCTTATGAAACCTTATGATGTAGATGAAGCCATGGATGTTATAGAGAACGGTGGCGAGTATGGGACTTTTTACGCTTATGATGGAACAAAGGACAATGACATTCAAAAGGCGCATGACACCTTGGAAAGAGAGGGCTATAGCCAAGATTGCTACGGAAATTGGAGCAAGGATTGATTTCTTTGTTCGTCTTTAGTGAAGGAGACGATCCGAATTTGTGTTCGGGTCGTTTTTTTATCCTTAAATAGATGCATGATAGTTTATTATTCCTATATTTGGGGATAATATAAAACAGATAATTTAGAGCCTAAGAGCCATACCCGATAGAGTCACGTCTATGGGGTGTGGCTCTTTTTGTTTATGATTAAAGCTAATTTTATGGGATCATATTACACGACATGCGATGAGATACCTCTATGCAAGTTCATAGAGATGTACAAAGGTGACATTAACGCCTTGGTGAAAAGCGGAACCCCTTCACGGGAAGATCTGGAAAGAGCGGCGGTATCGATGTTAGACGAGTATTCAGCATTGACCAACAACAAGAATATCGCTATCGAGATAGAGGATCGGAATAACATGGTCAACCATAACATAAAACTGGTGTTGCTGGAGGCCGGCGAGCGTCTTATTGAGGCCGGGGCGTATCCGGACGCTTCGGAAATACTGGAAAAGGTGGGCGTGAAAATGAAAGATTCCCCCAGCCTACAGGATGTCATGGCGATAAAGAAGCAGATACGATCCAAGACGGCCCAGATAAGATACAGCCTTAGCGTATTGGAGCGAAACAGGCTGAAAGCCCCCGATCCCAAGGACAAGGATTTCACCCGTGAGAGAATGGCCGTTTCCTCTCATTTCAAGATGAGGATCGATCCGCAGACATTCACGGCGGCAGAGTACGGAAATTTAATAAAGATCATGGTAGAACAATTAAAAGAGATTGAGCGATATGGGAAATGAGACACTTATAAGCGAGATCGTAGGGCCGAAACCCTATGAGCAAATAGCCCGGCTAAAGAGCGACATAGATTCCTTGCAGGCTAAATACAAGGAAGCCATGCTGGAATTGGGTAAGGGGCTTAAATTCAACCCTACCAACTTGAAAGAGTTACATGCCAAGGTGAACAGTTACAAGGCGAATATCCTAGACCTTTCCAATGTCATGAAGGAGATAAACAACATGAGCTTTGTCTATGAGAAGGCCATGGACAGGATAATAGCCGCCAATATAAAGCTGATCAAGTCCAACAAGGATCTCGCTGCCTCGTCAAAGGAGGTCGTAACGTCCGAGACGGCCATAACCACCACGCTATCCGGATCATCCAACGCCTTCAAGGACGAGACGGCGGCGATAGAGGGCAATACGGTAGCCAAACGTGAGGAGGTGGTAATAACGGATGAGCTAAAGGCGTTTATCGATAAATCCCTTGGAAGCAGGGCTAAGAATATCGCCAAGCTGGAAGAGGAGCAACGGATGCTGAAAGCTACCAGAAAAGCCAAGCGTGAGGTCGATAACGAGGAGAGGAAAGGATTGATAACCTATGATGAGGCCATAAGGCGCAGGAGGGAATTAACCGAGGCCGAGATAGATCATAACGCCAAGGTGCAGCAAACGACCCGCATCCTCACCAATGAGACTAGATTAGTAAATTCCTCTACCGGCAGCTATTTCGAGCTATATCAGCAACTAGAGCGGATGAGGCTTGCGTACAACTCGTTATCCAAGGAGATGGCGGCATCGCCGTTGGGCGTGGAGCTACAGAAGAAGACCGAGGAGTTATCCCGGCAAGTAAACACTGCGGCCAAGAGCGTAGGAAACTACAGGTTGCAGGTCGGAAACTACGAGAGATCGAACCAGATACTTTTAGCGTCATTGAACCAGTTGACACGTGAGGCCCCGGCTTTCGCCGTATCGTTAAGCACGGGATTTCTGGCCATATCGAACAACTTGCCGATATTAGCGGACGCGATCCAGCGCATAAGGACAGAGAACTCCCAGCTAAGGGCTGAGGGGCAAAAGACCGTCCCCGTGTGGAAGCAATTGCTAAGGGGACTTGGCTCATGGCAGACGTTGCTATCCGTGGGTATCACATTACTCACCGTGTACGGAGCCGACATGATAAAATGGACGGCCTCCTTATTCGGGGCGAGCGAGGCTACCAAGGCGGCCAACGACACGTTGACCGAGTATAACGCAACCATGCTTAAAGAGAGGGCGAACATGCGGGAGCTGTTCGAGACCCTCAACCAAACGTCCGAGGGGACAAGGGCCAGAGCCGAGGCCATAGAAGAGATCAACGACAAATACGGGGATTACCTACCCAATCTATTGTCCGAGAGATCATCCACGGACGAGATAAGGAAGGCTTACGAGGCGATCAACAGGGAACTGTTGAGGAACGCCGCCCTAAAAGCCCAGCAAAAGAAACTGGACGAGGTGTTGACCGAATCCGGGGAGAAGCAATCGAAGGCGTTGACCAAGCTAAGGGAGATCGCCGTGAAAGCGTATGGCGAGGAAGTGGCCAGCGACATGTTGAGCAGGGTGATAGACCTCACAGAGACGCTTGTAAACGAGGGATATGACGCTGATAGGATCTGGAACCAGATCGGAACCACGTTAAGGAACACTACGGATTCGGCCAATAAGCTAGGAGGCAGTTTCTATGACACCTTGGATAAGTTCATCAGCTCGTACAAGAACGCTAACGATCAGATGGAGGCGATAAAGAACGTTATCCCGTTGAGGATTAGCCAAAATGAAGGGGATGAGGCGGTTGTTAAAAATAAGAAATATTACGAGAGACAGAGAAAAGAGGCGCAATCATTCATTGACAGTTTGGATAAAGACATTGCGAAAGCTCTTAAAGCGGGTAAATTCGAAGGTATATCAAAAGCTACAGTACAAGAATATTTAGACAGGATAAAAGAGATCAAGGAAGCGGACGAAGCCCTAAAAGCCTACGAGACGGATAAGAACCAAGATAAGGCATACAAGGAGGCTCAACAGGCGATCATTGAGGCCAATATTTCCTTGTTGGAAGAGGGCTATGAGAAGGAGAAGGCGATCATTAACGCCAACTTCGACCAAAAGGTAGCGGACGTGAAGGAGAAGGGCGTAATGGTCACGGAGCAACTCAAGCTCATAGAGGAACAACGTAACAAGGAGCTTTCAGAGTTAGAGGAAAGATTCACGCATGATCGTGCGATGGAGAACGTAAAGAACCGGATCAGCGCGGCCAAGGAAGGATCGTTAGAGGAAGTTGACGCTCGTATTGACATGTTGATCATGCAAAGAGACGCTGAATTAAAGGCTGCGAAAGAAACGGGCGCAGACAAGCTCTTGATCGAAGAGAAGTACGCCAAGATGATACAAGACGTATGGGATGAGTGGGGAAAAGGCGAATTAAAGAGACAACAGGAGTTGGACGATGAAATGTTATCCCAGCGTCAGTTAGATATCAAGCGTCAAATGACGGAGCTAACGAAAAGCTATGGCGGGAATCTTAAAGACCGGGAAAAATACAATAAGGAAATGTTGAGGCTACAGGAGGATTTCGCCTTGGAGTCCCTACAAATCCAGATTGATACCCTTCGTAATAATCTCGATTTGCTTCCTTACGATGAGAGGATCAAAGCGGAAAAAGAATTGACCAAGCTGTTAGGTCAACAAGAGGATATAAGATTGAGGCAGGCGCAAAGAAAAAGCGATGAGGATTTAGAGTATCAGAAGAAGATTGAGGCCGCAAAGAAACGCTTGATACAAGAATCAATAAAGGCATTTATATCTATAGGCAATTCTTTATTTGAGCGTCAAATAGATAATGTAGATGCGGAAATAGAGGCCAACCAAGAGGAGTATGACGCTAAGGTTGAGACTATAGACGCTCTTGCCGAGAAAGATATAATAACGACAGAGGAGGCCGAGGCCCGCAAGCGCGCGGCGGAGGAGGAGACCAGCCGCAAGAACAAGGAACTGGAGAAGAAAAAAGCTGAGTTGCAGACTAGACAGGCGAAGTTTCAGAAGTCTATAGATATAGCTCAGACTATTGCGGCCACAGCGCAAGCGATAATGGTAGCTTACAAAGATGCGGGACCTATCGCTGGAGCTATCTTTGCGGCGATGATAGCGGCTACCGGAGCCGTGCAACTAGCCACGATCATAGCCCAGCCCATCCCCAAATACGCCCATGGTACCGACAATCACCCCGGCGGTCTGGCTATCGTTGGCGATGGAGGCCGTAGTGAGGCGGTATTGGTAGGCGATAAGGCGTACATTACCCCGGATAAGCCCACCTTGCTGTCATTGCCGGCGGGAGCCGAGGTTGTTCCAGATCTCAATGATCCGGCTTTCCTTAGCCGCTTCGTGGATAACACGTATTGGCTTACCCACAATAAGAAAGGCGAGCCGGTTCAGATCGTCAATAATTTTGACACTGAAGGGATAATCAGAGCGAACCAAAGGATTGAAGCCGCTATTTATGATTTAGGGAGAACTATCAAGAGATCTAACGATGACGCTGCTTTTCAAGAGTATAAGCGAAGAAAAATGCGGGAATAGTTTTTGATATACCGAATCCTTTTATTATATTTGCTGGACATACAAGAAGACAGTAGAGCCTTAGAGCCATACCCGATAGAGTCACGTCTATGGGGTGTGGCTCTTTTTGTTTTTACTGGTCAGCCTACCACGACAGGCTAGGAAGATTTTGGGCGACAGCGGTCGCTAACAGCCTCCTTGATACGATGTGTTGTGGCTCGTGTCGGGGAGGTTTTTTCATTAAGAGGTGCCGAAGTAATCAAAATAACAAAGTCGTTTTGATCTTATGGCTAAAATTGCGGGAGAAAATATTTTGAACAATTAAAATTTTAAGATATGGAAGCAATTAAAATTTTTGAGAACGATCGTTTCGGTGAAG
>OAUM01000730.1_pt1 | contig 8345 bp, 6 predicted proteins | sample 1476281 | NCBI WGS metagenome assembly OAUM01 (sample SAMEA2580047, study PRJEB22360) | human gut metagenome | biome: human gut; feature: human-associated habitat; material: faeces | place: Denmark | collected 2008/2010
AAGTCCGGCGGTCTCCTCGCCCGCCGGGTGGTCCGGCTTGCTGCCGGTGTCAGCGGCATTGTCAGCGGAATCGCCGGTCTCGCCCTCTTCGGGTTCGGCCTTCGACTTCTTGATCTTCTCCGACACGCTAGCAATCGAATCAGACACGCTGGTTTTCATCTGTTCCGAGGCCTGTTTGACCTGTTCGGACGCCTGCTTGACCGATTCGGAGGATTTCTTGACGGTCTCCAGCGTGCTGTCGATGATCTTGGCAGTGGCGGGGAGGGGCTTTTTGGGTGGGCTTGGGGCGGTGCTGCATTCAGCGGCTTGTTGGATGGCTTGGGCGCGTACAGATCCTCCTCGATGACGGTGGCGTAGCGCTGCAATACCTTGGGACGCACCACTTTCATGCTCGGGGTGAGTGTGCCGTGCTCCTGACTGAATTCCTCATCCAGCACCGCGAATTTGCGCACGGACTCAGCGCGGGAGACATTGGCGTTGGCCTGGTCGATGTACTGCTGGATAAAGGCGCGCACCGCGTCGTTGTCGCTGGCCTCGGCGAGTGTCATGTCGGCATTGAGGCCCTGACCTTCCAGCCAGGAATGCAGCATTTCGGGGTCGAGCTCGATAAGTGCGGACACGAACGGCTTGCCGTCGCCGACTACTACTGCATGAGCCACGATCGGGCAGGTGTCGATGACATCCTCCATCGGGGCGGGGCTGATGTTCTTGCCGCCGGCGGTGATGATGATGTCCTTCTTGCGTCCGGTAATGAAGGTGAAGCCGCGGTCGCCGATACGACCCAGATCGCCGGTTTTGATCCAGCCGTCGGCAGTCATCGTCTGTGCGGTGAGTTCGGGCTGCTTGTAGTAGCCAAGGAACACGTTCGGGCCGGTCAGCTCAATTTCATCGTCTTCGCCAAGACGCACGCCCATGCCAGGCCCAGGCTTGCCGACCGAACCGACCTCGTTGTCGTCCTCCCAATTGACGAGCATCGGAGCGGCGGTTTCGGTCATGCCATAACCCTGGATGAAGGTGATGTCATTCATGCCGTTGAAAAAGTGGGCCAAATCCACGTTGAGCGGCGCACCACCGCAGGCCAGCCATTTGAGGTTCGGTCCGAGAGCGGAACGAATGGATTTGCCCACCGTGGCCATGTAGAACGAATGGCGCATGCGCTCGATGAACGAATGGCCGCGACCGGCCTGCTCATCCTTGCTCCACTTGACGAAGTGCTTGACCGACTGGGCGAAGATATGCCCCTGGATGCCGGCACCAGCCTTCTGCGAGGCCGCGTTATACACCTTCTCGAACACACGTGGCACGCCCAGCAGGTAGGTGGGCTTGAAGCTGCGGATATCGGCGAGCAGTCGCTTGGCGTCGGGAATGTATCCGACCACGCCGCAGCCACCGATGCACACGTACTGGATGTAGCGGGCGAAGCAGTGCGCCAGCGGCAGGAACAGCAGCAGACGGTTGTCGTCGTACAGCATGCCACGCAGAATCTCGTAGCCGTTAAGCACGATGTGCGTGTAATTGCGGTTGGAGAGCATCGCGCCCTTGGGCTTGCCGGTGGAACCGGAGGTGTAGACCACGGTGAGCAGATCATCGGCTTTGATACGAGCGATAGCCGCATCCAACGTCTCATCGGATACGCCATGCCCGAAGTCAACGACAGCGTCAAGGCCATCGGCCTTGAAATTGAACACGTATTTCATGCCCGGATGATTGACACGGATCTGCTCAAGCGTCTGTGCGCGCTGGAAGCCGCCGGCAAAGGCGATGGCGGGATCGACTTCCTCGACGATGCCCGCGGTCTGACGGGCGGAATCGGTCTCATAGACGGGCACAACCACAGCGCCGATTGCCGCGCAAGCGAAATCAGCCACACCCCACTCATAGCAGGTAGGCGAGTAAATCAGCACCATGGTGCCGGCTTTGACGCCAAGTCCCAACAGGCCCTTGGCCACCTCGCGTACGCGGGACAGCATTTCAGTAGCTGTGGCGCTGCGCCATTGGTGGGTGTTGTCATCCTGCCATTCCGCGATGATGTCATCCGGCGTGCGAGCTGCTCGTTTGGACAGCAGCGAGTAGACGGTGTCGTCATCGGTGGTGACATATCTGGGTTCTTCTACATGTTCACGCATGGTCACTACTATAGGCGAACCAGCCTATGACACGGCAGAACCGTCTTCCGCTACCAGCGTAGGAATCGGTGTGCGGGCGGGGCCGTCTGGTCAGCCCAAATCGGCATAGATGCACATCCATCGAGAACCGATGTACTTCAGTTTGAGGTTGACTCGCAGATTTTCCTGGCCGATGGTCATGAATACCGCCATTTCCAGCGTGTCCTTGCCGGTGATCATGCCGTCGATCAATGTGGGGACAGTGGGCAGATAGCAGAATTTCGCTTTGAGCTCCGGATGAGTGACCATGTGGATGCCGAGCAGGTATTGCATGGTTTGCAGCCGGTCCAGGCATGGTTTTGTCATGGCTCTGTTGAGATGTGCGACGCTGAGTTTGCCACGTATCGCGTCCGCCGATGTGCAGGCGATGCGGCATGCAGCCATGGCCATGGAATGACATTCCTTCGCATTCAGCCCGCCTATGAATGTGGGTTGGATGTGATACCGCACCGGGCGATCCGACAGCTCCACAACGATGAATCCGTCATAACTCGGCAACGGCCCGTACTGATATGTGCCGTGGAAAAATCCCGAATACTCCATGATGACCCCCTTCAAGCCCCCTTGCAACTCACCATCATCGGCGAGCGTCTGTACTACAACATCACGAAAGGCGCGCCAAGTCAAACTACTTGAGCGCGCCTTCGGGCAAGTTAAGCCTCCTGCATGGAGGGCAAACCCCCATTTTCAGGGGGCAATCGGGATTATCGTGCGGAATACGGGTTGACCACCATGCCGCAACGCTGGAAGTTCTTCACGTCGACGTAGCCGGTGGAGGCCATCGCGCGCTTGAGGGCGCCGATGAAGTTGGTCTTGCCGTCCGCCTGGTGGCTCGGTCCGAACAGCACCTGTTCGAGCGGGCCGACCGTGCCGACCGTGGTGCGGTAGCCACGCGGCAGCGTCTGGTGGCGGGCTTCGGAACCCCAGTGGGTGCCCTTGCCGGGGGCCTCGGTGGCGCGGGCCAGCGGCGCGCCGAGCATGACCGCGTCGGCGCCGAGGGCCAGGGCCTTGACGAAGCTGCCGGAGTCGCCCATGCCGCCGTCGGCGATGACCTGCACGTAGCGGCCGCCGGATTCGTCCATGTAGTCGCGGCGGGCCTCGGCCACGTCGGCGATGGCGGTGGCCATCGGGGCCTGCACGCCGATGGTCTGGCGGGTGGCGGAGACCGCGCCGCCGCCGAAGCCGACGAGCACGCCGGCCGCGCCGGTGCGCATCAGGTGCAGGGCAGCGGTGTAGTTGGATGCGCCGCCGACGATGACAGGCACGTCAAGGTCGTAGATGAACTTCTTGAGGTTCAGCGGTTCCTGGCCGGAGGAGACGTGCTCGGCGGAGACCACAGTGCCGCGGATCACGAACAGGTCCACGCCCGCGTCCACCACGGTGGAGTAGAACTGCTGGGTGCGCTGCGGGGAGAGCGCGCCGGCCACGGTGACACCGGCGGCGCGAATCTCGTGCAGACGTTGCGTGATGAGCTCCGGCTTGACCGGCTCGGCATAGATCTGCTGGATACGCTCGGTGGCCTGATCGGCCGGCAGTCCGGCGATTTCGTCCAACAGCGGGGTCGGATCCTCGTAACGGGTCCACAGACCTTCCAGATCGAGCACGCCGAGCGCACCCATCTTGCCCATGGCGATGGCGGTGGCCGGGCTGGTCACCGAATCCATGGGGGCGCCGATCACCGGCACATCGAACTCATAGGCGTCGATCTGCCAAGAGGTGGAGACGTCCTCGGGGTCGCGGGTGCGACGGGAGGGGACGATTGCCACATCGTCGAGTGCGTAGCCGAGACGGCCTTTTTTGCCCAAACCGATTTCAATTTCCTGAGACATGGTTTCCAGCCTATTGCCCGGGTGGGACGCCAACAAGGCCGTTTCCCACGGACCGGACGACTGCTTCAAGTCGTTACAAACATGCGCTATGACTAAATCATCTTCACACCATCTATCAGGAGGAAGCATGGCCAAAATCAAGGTCGAAGGCACTGTCGTCGAACTCGACGGCGACGAGATGACCCGCGTGATCTGGAAGGACATCAAGGATCGTCTGATCCTGCCGTACCTCGACGTGAACCTCGACTACTACGATCTGGGCATCGAGCACCGCGACGAGACCGATGACCAGGTGACCATCGACGCCGCCCACGCCATCCAGAAGCACCATGTCGGTGTCAAGTGCGCCACCATCACCCCCGATGAGGCCCGAGTCAAGGAATTCGGTCTCAAGAAGATGTGGAAGTCCCCCAACGGCACCATCCGCAACATCCTGGGCGGCACGATCTTCCGCGAGCCGATTGTGATGAGCAACGTGCCTCGTCTGGTGCCCGGCTGGACCAAGCCGATCGTCGTAGCCCGTCACGCATTCGGCGACCAGTACAAGGCCACCGATTTCAAGGTTCCGGGAGCCGGCCAGCTGACCGTCACCTTCACTCCGGACGATGGCTCCGAGCCGATTCAGCACGTGGTCTACAACTACGGCGAAGACGGCGGCGTGGCCCAGGTGCAGTACAACGTCAACGATTCGATCCGCGGTTTCGCTCGCGCCTGCTTCAACTACGGCCTGATGCGTCATTACCCGGTGTACTTGTCCACCAAGAACACGATTTTGAAGGCCTACGACGGCCAGTTCAAGGACATCTTTGCCGAGGTGTTCGAGACCGAATACAAGGACAGGTACGCCGAGGCCGGCCTGACTTACGAGCACCGCCTGATCGACGACATGGTGGCCAGCTCCCTGAAGTGGCACGGCGGTTACATCTGGGCCTGCAAGAACTACGATGGCGATGTGCAGTCCGACTCCGTGGCCCAGGGCTTCGGTTCGCTGGGCCTCATGACCTCCGTGCTCATGACCCCGGACGGCCAGACCGTCGAGGCCGAAGCGGCGCACGGCACCGTGACCCGTCACTACCGCCGCTGGCAGAAGGGCGAGAAGACCTCCACCAACCCAATCGCATCCATCTTCGCGTGGACCGGCGGCCTTAAGCACCGCGCCGATCTGGACGGCACGCCCGAAGTCCGTCACTTCGCCAAGACGCTGGAGAAGGTCATCGTCGACACCGTTGAAGGCGGTCAGATGACCAAGGATCTGGCCATGCTCATCGGCCCGGACGAACCGTGGCTCGACACCGACGGCTTCATGAACGCGCTGGACGAGAACCTGGCCAAGGCTCTGGCCGAGTAAATCATCGAACACATCGTGCGGACCTACATGGGCCATGTCATGTCGCAAACTGTCATGATTGTCGTGCTTCATCTGGAATGTTCCTCAGCACGATAATCATGACAGTTGTTCGATGCACGCACGTAATACCTCTAATTGTTCCCGGATATGTGGCGATTTGTCCACTGGTCCGGGACTTTTTCGTATACGGCCTACTAGAATCGTGATTCAGCTTGTTTTCACGCCCGCTTGAGGAGGTTTCGCCGCTTATGGTGTTCGCACGCCGCTCAACCACCCTGCTCGCCGCCATTATCGCATCCTGCGCGATGGTGCTGTCACTGACCGCGTGCACCTCAGACAATAAGACCGTTGTAGATGGTCAAACCACGGTGACGTCCAATTCTGCCGGCGGCGTGGCCGTGTTCACACCTTCGGACGGCATTACGCTGAACCAGCAGACGCCACTGAACAAATGGGCGAAGCTGGTGCCTGACCTAGCCAAGGCTCTGGCCGACGCCGGTTTCAAGAAAGGCGATATCGATCATACGACGTCCGACTCGTTGGCCAAGCAAAGCCGCGCCATCCAAGACTTTGTGGTCGATCATCTTTCGAATAACACCACGGACGATTCCGGCATTGCCATCGCGCCCGACAACATGACATTGCTCGTGGCTCCAGTAGTCGAGGCCGACGCTTCCACTCGCCAATACGGCGATTACGTGAGCCAGAACCTGAGCACCAACGATGCCACGGATGGGGAAGCTACTTCTGACGGTGAATCTTCCGAAGACGACTCGTCCAAAGACGATTCGTCCAACACTGAGAGCGACAGCACTGCATCGGACGAGCAGGCGCAGGCCGTGGACCGGCTGGTCTCATCGCTCAAGCTGGCCAAGGAATCCGGCATGCATGTGGTATTGCTCGGCAACAGTATCGAGGGATATAAGCCGGACGCCTTCGTCAAGTTCTCGGACGCCCAGACCATCGGCAAGCTACAGGCGGAAAAGATGGTGTCCAAACTCAAGTTGGATAAGGCCAGTAAAGACAACCCCAAATACATTGAGGTGCTGCTGCCATACACCGCCGTGGACGAAAAAGGCAACGCCAACGATTCCACGTTCGCCCAAGAGGCGTTCCGTGGTATCTGGCAGGTACTGGGCTCCTACTATCAGAAGGGCGTTGTGGAAAGCCCTTCAGGCACCTTGGACGGCAAATCCACGGAAAACGATTGGCAAGCCGTGGCCTACGATGCCGCTAAGGAAGGCTCCACTGCGAAAGTGCTTGACAAGCGTCTGGCAAAAACCGACGGGCAGTCCACACTCACCCGTATTGACGGCATCATCACGATGAACGACTATATCGCCTCCGAGGTCGTCAAGGAATTGGACGATCTGGGATACACCGGCTCTGCCGCCGATATCAATCCGCAGATCACCATCTCGGGCATTGTCGGCAATATCACCGGCAAGAAGGATCTCAGCCGCGACGCCGTGCCGGACCCGATCAAATCCCCTGAAAACGACAACGCAAACGACTCATCCAGTTCCGATGACGATGCGGGCAAGGACACCTCCGCTTCCGACAAGGACCGTGACTCGCAATGGCCTCTGGTGACCGGATACGGCGCGTACGTCTCGAACATCCCATCCATCGTCAATGGCAAGCAATGGATGACCGGCATGGAAGACAGACAGACCATCGCCACGGATATCGCTCAGGCCTGCGCCAAGCTCAACAAGAACGAAGCGCTGAATTCCATGCCTTCAATCAGGAACTCCGAGGTAGGCGGCGTGAAGAAGATCCCGACCATCAACGAACCGTTGCTGGCTGTCAGCGCCAGCAATCTCAAGTCCGCGCTGATCGCCCCCGGATATATCTCCTTGGCCGATGCCGGTCTGTGATTCATACTCGTCACGCCGCTAGCCGCCTGTGATGCCTCTTCCGTACGGCCCTGTTCCGGCCGACAAACATTGCTGAATCATGACGGCTTCAGCACGATTTTTCGACTCCCCGCATATTGCTGTGGGTCAAGATAATCGGCCGTTCCTCGCTTGAGGCCCCAATGCAGGCAACGGTCTTCGCAATGGTCCGAGTTGCCCTCAACAATGCCTACGGGCTGTCTGCGGGAGATCGTATCCCCCACCGAGAGCTCGGTAACAGCCGGTTCGAATGTCGACGTGACACCTCCACGATGCCGTACACTCACCACATCTTTGCCAGCTACTTTGCCAGCAAAACTCACGGTCCCTGCCTGTGGTGACAGAATTACGGTACCTTGCTCCGCAACAAGATCCACGCCACGATGACCTGGTGCCCACGGGTTGATCGGCCGCTCGAACTGTTGTTCGACCTGTGGATCGTCGACCGGCCAGTCGAACCGGGATTCGCACTGATTGCCATTGCGCCACGCCAAATCAGACATATCGGTGAAATCCTCCACCGTGTATGCTGCATCTCCGGTCACTGCAGTATCCGCATGCGCAACATGCTGAGGCGTGGATGCCAGTCCTACTCCCAAGGCAAGCAGCAGGCCGATAACGGCGGCCAACGCGATTATGGCATCCATACGCCGTTGCCGTTCCTGAGCCCGCTGACGCGCCTGCTGACGCCGCCTGCTGGCACGTCGGGCTTCGTCGCGACGCCAATCAAACAACAGTGGTGCATTCATGAGATTCCTCCCCATAGTGTGAGTGTGATGTGATTCCGGCTTCTTTGCCGGTGATACCCACCTTGAGGGGTCCGAAACAGGATGTCCAGCCAGAACGACCTATGTGGTTCCAGCTTCCGAAGTTATCCACAATGAGATTTCGCGTGACAGTATCGTCGCATCGTCATGTTGTATGAGATAGTATTCGATGAGTCCGATTCTGCGGAATTCAGCGCGACATGCCATACACGCATGTAATTTGCTTTTTCGTTGCAAGCATGTAAGATGTGTGACTTGTGCGCGAGAGAAATCTCAAACACAGCAGACATTCCTGCGTAGCTCAGTTGGCAGAGCATCCGACTGTTAATCGGACGGTC
>OAUM01000733.1_pt1 | contig 8314 bp, 8 predicted proteins | sample 1476281 | NCBI WGS metagenome assembly OAUM01 (sample SAMEA2580047, study PRJEB22360) | human gut metagenome | biome: human gut; feature: human-associated habitat; material: faeces | place: Denmark | collected 2008/2010
TGGCAAAAGGAGCATGGCCTGCTATCTGGACATTGGGAAGTAATATGGAATGGCCTTCATGTGGTGAGATAGATATCATGGAATATTATCAGATTAAAGGAACACCACATATCTTAGCCAATGCTGCTTGGGGAACAGACCGTCAATGGCATGCAAAATGGGACAGTCAGGCTACTCCTTATTCGCATTTCACTGACAAAGATCCCGATTGGGCATCTAAGTTCCATATCTGGCGCATGGACTGGGATGAAGAGGCTATCAAACTATATTTGGACGATGAACTGCTGAATGAAATTCCTCTGAGCAGCACAAGGAATGGAAGTATCGGTAAAGGTACCAATCCTTTTACAAAACCACAATACCTGTTACTGAATCTTGCCATTGGCGGAATTAACGGTGGCCCGATTGATGAGGCCGCCCTGCCGATGAAGTATGAAATAGATTATGTAAGAGTCTATCAGAAAGAAAAGGGAATCGCTTCCGGAAAGGTCTGGAGAGATACGGATGGCAATGTAATCAATGCGCACGGTGGCGGAATACTTTTCCATGAAGGAAAATATTATTGGTTTGGAGAACACCGTCCTGCATCCGGTTTTGTCACAGAGAAGGGAATTAACTGTTATTCATCAACAGACCTGTATAACTGGAAATCTGAAGGTATTGCCTTAGCTGTCTCTGAGGAAGAAGGGCATGACATTGAGAAAGGATGCATCATGGAACGCCCCAAGGTGATCTATAATGCGAAAACCGGGAAATTTGTCATGTGGCTTCATTTAGAACTGAAAGGACAAGGTTATGGACCTGCGCGTGCAGCCGTTGCAGTGAGTGATTCTCCTGCCGGTCCCTATCGTTTCATTCGCTCCGGCAGGGTCAATCCGGGAGCTTACCCCTTGAACATGACCCGAAAAGAACGGAAAATGAAGTGGAATCCGGAAGAGTATAAGGAATGGTGGACACCGAAGTGGTATGAAGCTATTGCAAAAGGTATGTTCGTAAAGCGTGATCTGAAAGACGGACAAATGTCTCGTGATATGACTTTATTTGTGGACGATGACGGAAAGGCTTATCATATCTATTCCTCAGAAGATAACCTGACATTGCAGATTGCAGAACTGGCCGATGATTATCTCAGTCATACAGGAAAATATATCCGTATTTTCCCTGGTGGACACAATGAGGCTCCTGCTATATTCAAGAAAGAGGGAACTTATTGGATGATAACTTCCGGCTGCACGGGATGGGATCCTAATAAAGCCCGTTTGCTAACCGCTGATTCTATGTTGGGCGAATGGAAGCAACTGCCGAACCCTTGTGTTGGTGAAGATGCGGATAAGACATTTGGAGGACAAAGTACTTATATATTGCCTTTGCCGGAGAAAGGGCAATTTGTCTTTATGGCGGATATGTGGCGTCCGAAGAGCCTGGCGGATTCACGCTACATCTGGCTGCCTGTTCAGTTCGATGATAAAGGAGTCCCCTTTATAAAATGGATGGATAGGTGGAATTTTGATTAATATCGTATATATAGAAGCCGGCGGATATACTTTTCATATTTATTGCTTTCAGCAATAAATATTCTCTATGAGAAAGGGAAAAATTCCGGAAGATTATACATTTTGCGAAGAATGGTCTTTTTATATCCCTTTTTTGACGGATATTTGAACTCTTTTCTTTATGGTATAGGTTATCTTTGTGAGCGAATGATTTCACTGCGAGGTGATATGTCGGCAGAGAACAATGAGAAACATTAAAAAATAATGAAATATATATGGTAAGAATGTTATTACTGGTAGTGGTTTGTATAGGGTTACTGCCAATACAAATGCGAGCTCAGAAGAATAGTTATATTATTCCCGGGGAAGTGTGGAAGGATACGGACGGTAACCCTATCAATGCGCATGGCGGGGGACTTCTTTACCACGACGGTACTTACTACTGGTATGGAGAATATAAAAAGGGCAAAACGATTTTGCCTGATTGGGCTACATGGGAGTGTTATCGTACAGATGTGACGGGAGTAGGCTGCTATTCTTCCAAAGATTTACTGAACTGGAAGTTTGAGGGCATTGTGCTTCCGGCAGTCAAAGAGGACCCGAACCATGACCTGCATCCGTCGAAGGTTTTGGAACGTCCGAAAGTGATTTATAATAAAAAGACAGGTAAGTTCGTGATGTGGGCACATGTAGAGAGTGCCGATTACAGCAAAGCGTGTGCGGGTGTAGCTGTCTCTGATTTTCCAAACGGACCATTCACTTACTTGGGAAGTTTCCGACCGAATAATGCGATGAGCCGTGACCAGACAGTTTTTGTCGATGATGACGGACGTGCCTATCAATTCTATTCTTCAGAAAATAACGAAACCATGTATATCAGTCTCCTGACAGACGATTACCTGAAACCAAGCGGACGCTTTACACGCAATTTCATCAAAGAATCCCGTGAAGCTCCGGCAGTGTTAAGCATAAAGGCAAATATTATATGCTAAGTTCCGGCTGCACCGGCTGGGACCCGAATGTGGCGGAAATCGCAGTGGCGGATTCCATCATGGGTACATGGAAAACGATAGGTAATCCTTGTACAGGTCCGGATGCAGACAAGACTTTCTATGCGCAGAGTACATACGTACAACCGGTTATCGGAAAGAAGAATGCATATATTGCCATGTTTGACCGCTGGAAAAAGAAAGACCTCGAAGATTCACGCTATGTATGGCTTCCTGTATTGATAAAAGACGGAGCTATTACCATCCCATGGCATGAAAAGTGGGATTTGACTGTCTTTGATAAACAGAAGAAATAGATCATGAAACGGATACTGCTGCTTACTTTTTTACTACTATCTGTTTCTGCCTTGTGCTTTTCGCAAAAACTGGTGGAAGTTGCCAAAGGATATAGTTGTACATCTGTCAATACAACGATATTCCGCAATAATTCATTGGTAACGTATGGGGATGAGCAATATATCAGCTATTATGATGCCGACGGCTATCTTGTGTTGGGCAAACGGAAACTAAATTCGAAGCAATGGACATTGCATCGTACTCAATATCGTGGAAATGTAAAAGATGCCCACAATATCATCAGTATAATGGTGGACGGAGAAGGGTATCTGCACGTTTCTTTTGACCACCATGGACATAAGTTGAATTACTGCCGCAGTATCGCCCCCGGTTCTTTGGAACTGGGCGATAAAATGCCGATGACCGGAGTGGACGAAGGAAATGTTACTTATCCGGAATTTTACCCTCTGACAGACGGGGATTTGTTGTTTGTCTACCGTTCCGGTTCTTCCGGACGTGGAAATCTTGTGATGAACCGTTATTCATTAAAAGACCATAAATGGGTCCGTGTACAGGATGTCCTGATTGATGGTGAAGACAAACGAAATGCTTACTGGCAGCTATATGTAGACGAGAAAGGTACGATTCATCTCTCATGGGTATGGCGTGAAACCTGGCAGGTGGAGACCAACCACGACCTTTGCTACGCGCGTTCTTTTGATAACGGAGTGACTTGGTATAAGTCGGATGGTGAACAATATAAACTTCCGATTACAGCTTCGAATGCAGAGTATGCTTGTCGTATTCCACAAAACTCGGAATTGATAAACCAGACAAGTATGAGTGCAGACGCTGGTGGCAATCCTTATATTGCCACTTATTGGAGGAGTTCGGACAGTGAAGTCCCTCAATATCGCATTGTCTGGAATGACGGGAAGACATGGCATAATCGTCAGGTGACAGACCGCAAGACTCCGTTTACACTGAAGGGAGGAGGCACTAAGATGATTCCTGTTGCCCGTCCGCGTATTGTGGTAGAGGATGGAGAAATCTTCTATATTTTCCGTGACGAAGAGCGGGGCAGCCGTGTCTCAATGGCGCATACTGCTGATGTTGCCAACGGTAAGTGGATAGTCACCGACCTGACGGATTTTTCCGTAGATGCCTGGGAACCGTCCCATGACACGGAATTGTGGAAGAAGCAGCGGAAACTCAATCTCTTTGTACAGCACACTTGTCAAGGCGACGGTGAACGCACGGCGGAAATTGAACCTCAAATGATATATGTACTGGAAGCGAATACGAATACAAAAAAATAAAGATATGAAGAAATTGTATGCAACTCTTTTTTCCGCACTGGTGGTAGGCTGTGCGGTGTGTGCCGGTTGCACAACCAAGAAAGTTTCATCTTCGGCAGAAGTGGTTGACATTATTCATAAAGTCAATGGCTACTGGCAGACAAACCATCCGGAACACGGGCGTTCTTTCTGGGACAATGCCGCTTATCATACCGGAAACATGGAGGCTTACTTTCTGACCAACAAGCCGGAATACCTGGAATACTCAAAAGGATGGGCGGAACATAATGAGTGGAAAGGCGCTAAATCGGATCATAAAGCCAACTGGAAGTACAGTTATGGCGAAAGCAATGATTATGTACTGTTCGGCGATTATCAGATCTGTTTTCAGACGTATGCCGATTTATATAATCTAGAACCGGATACACATAAGATAGCCCGTGCCCGCGAGGTGATGGAGTATCAGATGAGTACACCCAACCATGATTATTGGTGGTGGGCGGATGGCTTATATATGGTAATGCCTGTGATGACCAAACTATATAATATCACTAAAAATCCACTTTACCTGGAGAAATTGCATGAATACCTCGCTTATGCAGACAGTATCATGTATGATGAAGAAGCCGGACTTTACTATCGCGATGGAAAATACGTATACCCCAAGCACAAAAGTGTGAATGGTAAAAAGGATTTCTGGGCACGTGGTGATGGCTGGGTACTGGCGGGGCTGGCGAAAGTCTTGAAAGACCTTCCGGAAACAGATAAGTATCGTCAGGAATATATAGACCGTTTCCGTACATTGGCAAAATCTGTTGCGGCCTGTCAGCAACCTGAAGGGTATTGGACGCGTAGTATGCTCGATGCGCAGCATGCACCGGGACCCGAAACAAGTGGTACGGCATTCTTTACGTACGGTCTGCAATGGGGGATCAATAACGGTTTCCTTGACTCCGCCCATTATCAACCTGTAGTTGAGAAGGCATGGAAATATTTGTCAACAGTTGCTTTACAGCCCGACGGAAAGATCGGTTATGTGCAACCCATCGGCGAGAAAGCCATACCGGGGCAAGTCGTAGATGCTAATTCTACTTCAAACTTCGGAGTCGGTGCTTTCCTGCTGGCAGCTTGTGAAAGGGTACGTTATCTGGAATCACTTATTCAGCATTAAACTCATATAAGGTTGTAGTGCCTGAAATATTCTTCCTGTCAGCTCACTGATATTCATTGGTATATGTGCGCCGGGCAAACGCTCGGTGCTATACATACATTTGCCATTACACAGATAGTAATAGCCATTATTTACTGACAATTGTTTATCTGATACTTCCAGTTGCATTTCGTCCTCAGGAAAAGCGGAGGCATACAGTTGCAGCACTTCTTTGGCATTGATGATTCGCGCCATCCCCAACGGATATTGCGTCTGTTCTTTCTCCGGAGGAAGCAACTGAGTCATGTGCCTGCATCCAGTAAATTGCTTGATATGGTGCAACAAACTGTGCTCGGCATCTTTGGTTTCTGCAAAAAGCTCGCTGATAATTAATTGCTTATCTCTTCTGTATACAATAGCCAATCCATTGATTTGATTCTCTGATCTGGCAGTAACCAAAATTCCGTCACTGAGGATAAGGTCCGCCATGACTACTTGAAAATCCTCAAAGGAGTGCTGGATGCAGCAAGTGCGTCCGGAAAGTTTGCTGTTTAGATATTCGTAAACTTCTTTCTGACATCCGATTTCAGAGGTGACTGTTATTTCTTTAGACGGAATAAATTCCGGTACGGTAATCTCTTTAACCGAATATTGGAATACGGAAGCATATCCCATCCGGGTGTAATAGTCGAATAACCAAGGTTCGGCAGGAATCAATGTACTGAAATACGTTCCGTTACGAAGCATCTTTGCAAAGGCTTGGGAGAGTAATTCGCGCATCACTCCGTTTCCGCGAAAATCCGGATGAGTGCAGGCTCCTGAAATGTAAGAGGTCTGTACGGTATCTCCGCAGAAAGTCATCGGATAAGGAATCATCTGAAGAGCGGAAACAATCTCATCCCCACTTTCGATAGCAATGTTTATTTCGTTTTTATAGCGCAGCCTGAAGTACATTTCAACGAACTCTTCATTGTCGTCGAAACATAACTGCCATAATGCCTTAACCTTTTCTTTTGTCGTCATACCTTATATATTATTACCATCTGACCATATCCATAGGATGGTCTTTCAGACAAGCCATATACTTTTCGAGAATAGTTACCGGTTGATAAGACAGCTTTGCTTTGCGTAAGCCTTCAATACCTAAATCTTCTTCCCGGTTGATATAGATATACTGTTCGGGAATGCGATTGGCAAACTCGTAATTAATCATGGCGTAAGCACCGTCAATGCTGGTATCTGCTTTTTCTACATGTACCCCGAATGTTTCATGGTTGATAGGCATCCCGAAAGTAAATGCCACAATTTTCCCGTTGACGTGGAGAATGCCTCCGGTCAGACCGAGTGCTTCGAAATTATGTAATGCATAAATGAGGGCACGACGTTCATTTCCTGTTCCTTCCTGCTGGTCGCAGTTGTTCACTTTGCACCATTCGGCTTCCAGGTCCAGACATTCTTGAATACGGTCGGGCGTAATCGGTGTATATTCGTAATCGGGATACGTATTACGGAACCGGTTGATATGATTTCTCTTTGCCTGAAATTTCTTTCCTTTTAAGGTAGCCAGATCACTCCTTAAATATATATAGTCGGCATAGGCACGGTCTTCCGTGAAAATGAACCGTTCGGGTAAAATCGCTTCGAGGTCGGCGCGCATATTGCTGCAAACTCCCAACATACAGAAATTATGCTTCTCTTTATCCGCATCTTCGATTAATTTCCGTAATACAGCTTTCAGATCGCCGTTTCCTACAGGCATCATGTATGCCAGTTGTTCGCCGGCCCAAAATTTGAATACCAGAAAATCGTCGATGACTGCAAATTGAGTATCGTACAAGAACCTCCAGCTACAGAGGTTGGAAAATGAAAGATCGCAGTTTCGGCGGTCACTTTTCATGGTGAATGCAGTTATTGTGTCTCTATCAGCTAGTGTAATGTCTTTAAATGGAATCATAAAATGCTTTTTGCGTTTAACTCTTTATATAACGGAAAATGAAAGAATTTTGTTTTTACAAAACACCTAATAATCGCAGGATAGTCGGTGTCAGTAAGGCGGTGAATATTCCATTCAGTGTCAATCCCAGGCTGGCATACGCCCCGTATTTGCTGCTGATGTCCATGGCAGTGGAAGTGCCGACAGCGTGGGCGGCTGTTCCCATCGAAAGCCCTTGGGCTATCGGACTGCCTACGTGCATGATTTTCATTGTCTTAAATCCGCAGATGGCTCCCAGTAAACCTACCGCTACTACAACGGCTGCCGTCAGTGACGGGATACCTCCGATAGCCTTGGTCACTTCCATGGCAATCGGAGTCGTTACGGATTTAGGTGCCAATGAAAGAATGACTTCTTGTGAAGCTCCCATAAACTTGGCGATTAATACCACAGAGATCACTCCGACGATGCACCCTGCCAGTTGAGACAAGAGGATAGGCAGCAACTGTTTCTTAATCATTTCCAGCTGAAGATATAAAGGGACTCCCAAAGCTACCACAGCCGGGCGTAACCAGAATTCGATGAGATGCCCTCCCTGATTGTAAGTCTCGTAAGAGATATTGGCCATTTTAAGGAAGATAATCAGAACGGCAATGGTGAGTAAAATCGGGTTCAGCAATACCAGCCCCGTTTTTTTCTGAGCAATTTGGCAAAGAAGAAAACGCCGAAAGTGACAGCCAGCAGAAAGAAATTATTTTCTAAAAAGCTCATTTGTCTTTATCCATTAAGTTAGTTTTGTTTTTTAAATGTAGCTTGTCGGACAAGTGAAAGTCTGATAAGCGTAGGCTACTCGCCAGTTTAATCTGACGTGCCAGTCTGAATTTACGGACAATCTGGTGTACCCATCCCGTTACGACCAGCACGAGAGCCGTGCTAACGATTGTCGCGATAACGATAGGCCAGAATTCTGCCGCAATAACGTCGAAATACAACATCAATGCTACTCCGGGAGGTACGAAAAAGAAGCCCAGATTAGCTACCAGAAAGTCGGACAATCCCTGCACCCACTGCAGTTTGATCCAGCCTAATTTCAAAAAAAGGGTGAGCAGCAGCATACCGATAATGCTGGAGGGGAGCTTGATCCCTGTTAAATA
>OAUM01000754.1_pt1 | contig 8059 bp, 4 predicted proteins | sample 1476281 | NCBI WGS metagenome assembly OAUM01 (sample SAMEA2580047, study PRJEB22360) | human gut metagenome | biome: human gut; feature: human-associated habitat; material: faeces | place: Denmark | collected 2008/2010
TGACGATGATCCATCCTATCACGACTTAGTGCCGAATACGCAGGAGTTGATCATTAATCTGGATGAGACCCCGGAAGGAATCATTCAAATAGTTCAAGGCAACGGCAATTATAAAATTACAAGTTCCAATGAAGATGTAGCAACCGCCATTGCCGAAGGTAACAAAATTAAAGTAACAGCTCTGAAGGCCGGTAGTACCGACTTATCTATTACCGACTGGGCTAAAATGAGTACCAATGTCAAAGTCATCGTCGATCAGTTAAGTGAACTGGTTTTGTCCAATTCGGCTACAACAATGTATCCGGGTGAAAACAAGACAGTCAATGTTTATACAGGAAACAGAGGCTACAAAGTAACAGTTGACAAAGAATCTGTCGTGAAAGCTACAGTAGATGAAGAAGGACATATACAGATAGAATCTCTGGCACCAGGCAATGCAACAGTTACAGTGACCGACAGACTGAACAAGAGTGCAGAATTTTCAGTAAAAGTAATAAAGAAACTTGTAGTTGACAATAGTGAAGAAATTGCTTATTTGACAGTCGGTGAACCTTTGACAATCAAGATTCTGGACGGTAACGGAGGCTATACCTGCACAAATAATGGTTCTGCCACTTATCTGAAATGCACGATAGTGGAAAATGGAACAGATGTTATCATCGAAGGTCTTAAAAGATATCGTTTCAACAAGACGGTAACAATCAAAGACCAGGAAGGAGAGTCAATCAGCATCAATATAGTCTATATCGACGACCTATATCTGGAGAATCCATCATATCGTTACTTAATAGCAGGTTCATCTTCTTATCAGTCTGTCTCTACCTCGGCAGTGGGTTCCATTACTCATTCGGAAGAGTTCAATATGTCCGAAATTGTTATAAAAGGAACAGGAACTTATGCCAGCGGTTTTGCAGTTCAGTTTACAGGTGATTTGACGAAAGGCAACAAAGGTGATGCGGTACTGTATAAAGTAACAAGAAATGCAGTGGACAAAAAAGTGAAATATCCGATAGAAGATTGCCGGATCGATAAAGTGGAAGATGGTTGGTACTGGGTCAGCTTCTTAGAACCCAATTGCACCATCCGCTCTTATATGATTACCAAACAATAGTTTATAGACTTGACACATGTATTTTTTGAAAGTACCCCCATACTTTCAAAATGACAAAAGTACAAAGAGACTGTCCCTACAACACCGTATATCTCAGGTATGTCTGGCTTGTAAACAGTCTCTTTTGTCCTGTCAAGTAATAAAAAAAGGATCGCAAGCCGATGCTTTACTCTAATTTTATGAATTGATATGAATAGATATGATAACAGACTACATATTCTCACTAAAGAATATGATGAGCTCATCTCACGTGAAAATGAAAAGATACTGCCCGGCAATGGTGTTTTTGAACGATACAAATACCCCATTCTGACAGCAGACCACCCCCCGCTGGAGTGGAGATACGACTTCAATCCGGAAACAAATCCCTATCTGATGGAACGTTTCGGCATTAACGCCGTATTCAATGCAGGCGCTATCAAATTCAACGGGAAATATCTTATTATGGCACGAGTAGAAGGGCATGACCGCAAATCATTCTTTGCCATCGCAGAAAGTCCCAATGGTATCGACAACTTCCGCTTCTGGGAATATCCGGTACAACTGCCGGACCTATATCCGGAAGAAACGAACGTCTACGATATGCGTCTGACAAAACACGAGGACGGATGGATATACGGTATCTTCTGCTCGGAAAGCAAAGATCCGGACGCACCCGCAGGAGACCTCACATCGGCCATTGCAGCAGCAGGAATCATACGCAGCAGGGACCTTAAAAACTGGGAACGCCTGCCCAACCTCGTCTCCCAAAGCCAGCAACGGAATGTGGTACTGCACCCCGAATTCGTAGACGGCAAATATGCATTGTACACCCGTCCGCAGGACGGATTCATCGATGCAGGCAGCGGAGGCGGTATTTCATGGGCATTGATAGACGATATCACTCATGCAGTGGTCAAGAAGGAAATCGTTATAGAACAGCGCCATTATCACACGATCAAAGAAGTGAAAAACGGTGAAGGGCCTCATCCCATCAAGACTCCCGAAGGATGGCTACATCTGGCACACGGAGTCCGTGCCTGTGCTGCCGGACTCAGATATGTCCTATATCTGTATATGACGTCTTTAGATGACCCCAGTAAAGTGATAGCCCAGCCGGGAGGTTACTTCATGGCACCCGTGGGAGAAGAAAGAACCGGAGATGTATCCAACGTGTTATTCTCCAACGGATGGATCGCGGATGAAGACGGAACGGTATACATCTACTATGCTTCCTCCGACACACGGATGCACGTAGCGACTTCTACGATCGAACGGCTAATCGATTACTGCCGGCATACACCGGAAGACAGACTCCGTTCCACGACTTCCGTGAAAAGCATATACGATATCATAGAAGCCAATAAGCTCGTGATGTCGGAAAATGCCGTTATATTATAGTTCCGGAAGCAGTATTATCATCTGTCTTTCAAGATGTTCCATTCTGCATGATGGATATTAACAACTGAGTTGCAGGGTATTAACATCTGACACGTCAAGTCTTAACACCTGACGTGTCAGCTATTAAAGCCTGAGAAGTCAGATAAATAGTATCAGATAGTATCAGTATGAGTTAAAATAATATTTGTTTCTTCCCCACATTCGACCTACTTTTGTACCTGATAGATTATTAATGTACAAAACCTAATCAAAATAGCAACATGAAATTACACACATCCGATCTTCTGATCATCTGCGCCTACCTCATTGCCATGATTGTCATCGGACTCATACTGAAAAAACGGGCCGCACAAAATATGGACTCCTATTTCCTGGGAGGCAAATCACTGCCCTTCTATATGCTTGGCCTGTCCAATGCATCCGGGATGTTCGACATCACTGGTACGATGCTAATGGTTTACTGGGCATTTGCCTACGGATTCAAAAGTCTCTGGATTCCCTGGCTGTGGCCGGTATTCAATCAGATATTCCTCATGGTTTATCTGTCGGTGTGGTTGCGGCGTTCCAATGTGCTCACCGGAGCCGAATGGATCAAAACCCGCTTCGGTAAAGGCAAGGGAGCGACACTCTCTCATACCATCGTTGTCGTATTTGCGTTATTAAGCGTACTCGGATTTCTAAGTTACGGATTCATAGGAATAGGCAAATTCATGGAAATCTTTATTCCCTGGGAAGTCATCTCACCCTACATTCCTTTCACTGTTTCACCGGAGTATGTTCCGCATGTATACGGTATCTTCTTCACAGCTATCGCTACCTTCTACGTCATGTTGGGAGGAATGCTGAGCATCGTATGGACGGATGTCGTACAGTTCCTTATCATGACGGTGGCAGGCATCGTTATCGTAGTGATCGGTATGCAGATGGTGGCGCCGGATATGATACACTCCTTTGTACCTGCCGGATGGGATTCCCCTTTCTTCGGATGGACGCTCGATATTGACTGGAGCAGCCGGATGAGTTTGCTGACCGAACGAATGGCGAACGAGCCTTACAGTCTGATAGGCATCTTTGTAATGATGGCGTTACTCAAAGGTATCTTCATGAGTATGGCAGGGCCTGCGCCCAATTATGATATGCAGAAAATTCTGTCCTGCAAGTCTCCCAAAGAAGCAGCGATGATGAGCGGTTCCGTATCCGTAGTGCTGTTGATTCCACGCTATCTGATGATTATGGGATTTGCATTACTTGCCATCTATTTCTTCAAGGAAGACGGCGGACTGACACAGATGGAAGTGACCCGCACAGACTTTGAGACGATTCTTCCTCATCTGATCACACGATATGTTCCGGCAGGACTTGCAGGATTATTATTGGCAGGTTTCATGTCGACCTTTGCTTCTACCGTCAATGCAGCCCCTGCATATATCGTAAATGATATTTATCTGAAATACATCAATCCGAAAGCAAGCGTGAAAACTCAGATACGCAGCAGCTATGTCATCTCTGTGGCAGTAGTGGTGGTGAGCACTGTCATCGGATTCTTCCTGAAAGATATCAATGAAATCTTCCAGTGGATTGTAGGTGCACTGTTCGGAGGATACATCGCAGCCAACGTACTGAAATGGCATTGGTGGCGTTTCAACGGTGAAGGTTACTTCTGGGGAATGACTGCCGGAGTAGTGGCAGCTATTGTGATGAAATTTACCGTTCCGGATGCATGGGTACTTTATTTCTTCCCCGTACTGTTCGGCGTCTCTCTGATCGGATGTATCATCGGGACTTACAGCGCTCCGGCTACAGATGAAGAGACTCTGATCAACTTCTATGTCAATGTACGCCCGTGGGGATGGTGGAAACCGATTCAGGAGAAAGCAATCGCCCGCTACCCGCATATTCAGGCGAATAAAAACTTCAAAAGGGATGCCTTCAATGTGGCGATAGGAATCATCTGGCAATGTACGCTTACCATCATCCCGATGTACCTCGTTGTCCGCGAACAATTAGGACTCTGGAGTTCTATCGCCTTGCTTCTGATTACCACGCTGATATTAAGAAAGACCTGGTACAAGCCTTTGTGTAAGGAGGAAGCGAGATACAACGAAGAGATGAAACAAATACGATAAGTATCAGCATAATTAATTTATATCATAAATTTAGGCACGGATGACACGGATTAACGCGGTTTTTAATTGACCGATCTTTTAAATCCGTGAAATCCGTGTAATCCGTGCCTAATAAAACAGAGAACCGACAATGAAACTATCCGTAATACTCTTGTCATTTTTACTATATCTTCCGCTGTGCGCACAATTTAAAGGAACCGTCTATGTCGACACCAATCAATCGGGCACATTCGACAAAGGAGACAAACCGCTGGCGGGAGTGATGGTAACAGACGGAATGAACGTAGTAAAAACAGATAAAAAAGGCCGGTTCTCACTATCGGGATTCAAGAAAACCCGATTTATCAGCATTACTACACCTGCCGGATTCGAGACACAACAATTCTACCTCCCTGTCAAGGAGGACAGAAAAAGCTATGATTTTATAGTGACCGAAAGCGAACGGACCAAGACCAGAGAACACTCCTTTATCCATATCACCGACACGGAAGTGACCGGAGGAGTGGGGCGTTGGGTCACCGACTTACAACAATACATAAAGAACGAACAACCGGCTTTTCTGATTCATACCGGAGACATCTGCTACGAACCGGGACTCACAGTGCACAATCAAATTGTGAATGCACAAACAATGGACTGCCCTGTCTATTACTGCATAGGCAACCACGACCTGGTGAAAGGCAACTACGGCGAAGAACTTTATGAATCGATTTATGGCCCGACATGGTATTCGTTCGATGTCGGCAACGTGCATTATGTCGTTACTCCCATCGACCGCGGAGACAACCCGACCGATTACACGCAAAGGGATGTATACAACTGGCTGAAGAATGACCTCGCCCTGATGAAGAAAGATCAGGCGCTTGTTCTTTTTAACCACGACCTGTTTACTCCCGGCGATAACTTCGTATTCAAGGCAGACGAAAAGGATATCCTCGACCTCCGTACGTTCAACACGAAAGCACAAATCTACGGACATATGCACTACAACTACGTCCGCAATCAGAAAGGCATTTATACCATCTGCACCGGCACACTAGACAAAGGAGGCATCGATCACTCCCCTTCTTCATTCAGAGACATAAAGATAGATGCCAACGATCACCTCACAACGCAACTGCGTTATACTTTCATCGAACCGCAAATCGCTATTGTTTCTCCGATGAAGAATCAAGCAGCCCCCATACATCCGGAAACCGGCTATCAGCTTCCGGTCTCGGTCAACACCTATAACTCACAGGCAAAAACATCGTCTGTTTCTTATCTGCTGAGCAATCCGGAAGACAACCGGGAAATAGCCAAAGGTAACCTGTCGCCCCTCACCGACTGGAACTGGAGCGGAAATATTCAAATACCCGCTAACGAAAACGGAAAGAAACTAAACCTGACAGTGACTTCATCCTTCAACGACGGAAAGGAAGCGACTGCCACCAGCCAGTTCCTTTATCAGAAAGATTTCAAATCGACTGCTATCACAGGGAAGGACTGGAATACCCTACTTCAGAACGCAAGTCATTCCGGCGGAATAAATGACTCCCAGATCAAACTCCCCCTGCAACTACAATGGACAGCGAACACAGGAAGTAACATCTTCATGGCCTCCCCCCTCATCGTCGGACAAAAAGTATTCATTGCCACTACCGATGATAACACATCGCTCAACACCTATATTTGTGCATTCGACTTCCATTCCGGCAAACAGCTATGGAAGTTCCGCACGGAAAACTCGGTAAAGAATACGATTGCCTGCGAAAATGAAATCGTTGTAGCCCAGGATGCCTCCTGCAATCTGTACGCCCTCGACGTAGCATCCGGAAAACCACTGTGGCAACAATACATCAACTTAAAGAACTATCCCTATCTGAGCGAAGGACTGACAGTTGACAAAGGAATCGTTTATGCCGGAATCGGCGCCGGACTTTCAGCCTACGACCTGAAAACAGGAAAAGTGATATGGACCAACACGGACTGGAAACAACGGGAAGGCTCGACCACCACGTTAACCATCGCCGGAGACGTACTAATCAGTGGCACCCAATGGGGAGGACTGTATGGCAACGACATCCGCACTGGCAAACAACTCTGGAAACTCTCGGACAACGGACTCGGCAACCGAGGTGCCTCTCCGGTCTACAAAGACGGAAAATTATGGATCATCTCCTCCAAAAGCTTTTTCCTGATAGAACCTCAAACCGGTAAAGTACTCCAGCAAAAGGAACTGTCCGCCAACTTGGACGTGACATCTACTCCACTCGTAACCGAACATGAGATTATCTTCGGCAGCGCAGACCGTGGAATCTTTGCTCTCGACAAACCGACTCTTTTCATCAAATGGAGAGCCGAGACTTTACCTTCTCTTGTATACACTGCTCCTTATTCTTCTACGCCACAGGCAGCAGTAGAAACAAGCCCTGTATCTTCACAAGGAATGGTCTATATCGGAGCTTCCGACGGATATTTATACGCCATCGACCAGTCAACAGGGATTATCAAAGACAAGTTGTACTTCGGAGCACCTGTTTTCTCCACAGTAGCCGTATCGGGAAACAGGATGATTGTTTGCGACTTTGCGGGTAATGTTTATTGCCTGTCGTCAAAAGCGGCAGAAGAATAAAGTACATCCCGCCTCACGCAGTTTTCTCCACCCGCAGCGTTGTAATTTAAAGATTATCACGTATCTTTGCCCCTCAATCATAAATACGAGATATGGCTATTACAATCAAGAAAGTCTCTACAAAGAGAGAACTTAAGAAGTTTATTCGCTTTAATTACAGGATGTATAAGGGCAATCCATATTCCGTGCCCGACCTTTACGACGATATGCTCAACACATTCAACAAAAAGAAGAATGCGGCATTCGAGTTCTGTGAAGCAGATTACTTCCTGGCATACCGGGACGACAAAATCGTAGGTCGTGTGGCCGCTATCATCAATAACCGCGCCAACGAAAAGTGGGAATGCAAGAACGTCCGTTTCGGATGGATAGATTTCATTGATGACCCCGAAGTATCATCCGCACTCATCAAGACCGTCGAAGACTGGGGAAAAGAGCGCGGCATGACTCACATCACAGGTCCTCTGGGATTCACCGATTTCGATGCGGAAGGAATGCTGATCGAAGGATTCGACCAGCTCAGCACAATGGCTACTATCTACAACCACCCGTATTACCCCGTACACATGGAGAGACTCGGTTTCGAGAAAGACGCCGACTGGGTGGAATACAAAATCTACATCCCCGATGCCATCCCCGACAAGCACAAGCGTATCTCCGAACTGATTCAACGAAAATACAACCTGAAGATAAAGAAATACACCTCCGGAAGAAAAATAGCCAAAGACTACGGACAGGAAATCTTCGAACTGATGAACGAAGCATACAGCCCGCTCTACGGCTACTCCCCGCTGACGCAACGGCAAATCAACCAGCACAAGCGTTAAC
>OAUM01000768.1_pt1 | contig 7889 bp, 3 predicted proteins | sample 1476281 | NCBI WGS metagenome assembly OAUM01 (sample SAMEA2580047, study PRJEB22360) | human gut metagenome | biome: human gut; feature: human-associated habitat; material: faeces | place: Denmark | collected 2008/2010
CCGTAGCCGTCCAGTTTGATTTCCACCCATGCGGTCACGTCGTTGCCGGTGAATTCGATGACGGTGTTTTTTCCTTGTTTTTCGGTGCGGTTTTCGCTGATTTCGCCTTCATTGTCTTTTGGTATGAATCCAAGCACCACTCGGCTTGGAAGTCCCAGGCTGCGTGCCATGAGTGCCATTGCGGAGGCGTATTGTTCGCTGTCTCCGACCATGGCCATTCCGGCGAGCAGCTGGTCGATACGGTAGTTGCCGTGGCCGGCGGTAGACGGGTAATCGCCGCTCAAGCCGTGCGAGAACCAGCCTGATTCCTTGAGTTTTTCGGCGATGGCCTGGGCTGCTTCGCCGCCTTTGGATTGGCCGCCGGCTATGGCTGTGGCGAGTTTGTCCACACAGTCGGGCACGTCTTCGGCTTTAGGCTGGATGATGGAGGCTGCGTTGGCTTTGGTGATTTGCTTGTCGGTGGGAACTGCTGGCATGATGCCGGTTTCCGTGTAGGTGAGGCCTTCGGAGGTGCGTGAGGGGTAGATGGCCGACATGGTGTCGCTGTTGTAATAGAACGAGTCGACGTTTTCACTGTTGTCGAAGGTCACGCTGGATGCGGCTCCGGCAATGGGTAGCCAGTAGTCGCTCAGGTCTTTGTTCACGGTGAATGTTGCGGTGAATTTTTTGCCTTCGGCGTTGTTGGTGATGGAGGTGCCGACGCGATGGTAATTGGAGGAGTCCGACGACATGGTGGAATCGGACAGGTTCCATACGTTGCCGTCGAAACGGTCCATGACCGCTAGTCGCACGCTCGATCCTGCGGGCAGGTTTTCGACGGTGAGGAGCACGTCGTCCTTGCTGTTTTTGATGTACGAACGCATGCCGCTCAACGGGCTTGTGTAATCGTACGGGCTGAGCGGCGGATCGTAATGGTCGCGCAGAATGGTGCGGTCCTGACCGACGGCAAGGCATCCTCCAATCGCCAATGCGATGCAAACAACCACGATTGTCATGGAACTGATCCAACGTCCCAATTCCAGTAATTTCCAACGTGCGCTGATCCAAATCACGAGCACAAGCGCCATCGCGGTGCCGACGAATATGCGGTAATAGCCGGAAGATGAGCCGAGCAATGCACAGATCGCAAGATTGGCGATGACGGGAATGATGGCGATCATGGTGAATCAGCCATCTTCCGTCACTGCGAAAATGCCGGTGAGCAGCGCGGACCACAGGCAGATGGTCCATACGGCAAGCAGGCAGCCGTCCGCGGTACCGGTTGGAGGCTCGACCGACAGAATGAATTTGAAGGAGCCAAGCATCTGCGCCCAACCTTGCGTAAGCGTGCGCAGGGTTGGAACGAAGTGTGCGATGGTGGTGTCGTTGAGGAACAGAACCGGGCCGACAACCAGTTGTGCGACGGCCATGAACAGCATTTGCCACCAGAGACGGAGCATGGGAACCGTGCCTGCGAGCGCTACGAGGGATCCGATGATGGTGGCTGGAATGGCGGCGAGGGCCCAGGATGCGACTGATCCGTAGACATCGATGAGGTTGCTGGCTGCGGCGAGGGTGAGTAGGGCTGCTACGAGAAGGCTTGCGTATTGTGAGGCGCGTGGTCGGCGTAGGTAGGGTAGGGCTTGCGATTTGCTGTCTCGTGACATCCAGATGACGGAGTGTGTGGAGTCGGCCCATGAACCTGTTCCGGTGCCTGTTCCCGTGAAGGTGTTGCCGAATCCGGTGGTGTGTCCGGTGCTGGTCTCGTCGGTATTGGCGTTGGCGTTGTGTTTGCTGAATCCTGTGGTGCTCATGCCAGTACCCCCATGATTATTGGGAGGTCGTCTAGGCTTCCTACGGTCGCCAGGGTGAAGTCGGAGTATCGTTTGATGGCACGTGGTTGCCCGATGGTGGTTTGCAGTACCACGCAGGTTGCGGATCGGGGGAGTGCAAGCGCCATGTGTTTGATCTCGTCGATGCTTTTGAGTCTGCCGACGGTGATGTAGTAGAACGATGAGTCGGGGGTGTGGGTGAGGGTGGTTTGCGCGAGGTTCGGATCATCGTTGATGTCGGGGGTGATGGCGCTGCAGCCGTCGAGGAATTCCGTGGAGTTGCGTGGCACGGCGTGTTCGTTTCCTGCATGTGCGGTTACCGGGCGGTTTTGGAGCAGGCATTGTACGCCGATGGATGCGTGGACGGATACCGCCAGTTCGAATTCGTCGGAGCTGAGGTAGTCGTCTGGGTTCACGCTGATGGTCAATGCGGTGTCGGTGCGTCGGGTCGCTTCGTATTGGCGGATCATCAGCGTTCCTGTTTTTGCGGAGCTGAGCCAGTGCACGTTGCGCACGTCGTCGCCCGGCTCGTATTCGCGCAGTCCGTAGAAGTCGAGGTCATCGTCGACGATTTCGCCGCTGGGCTGACCTTCGAGGTCTCGCGGAATTCCGGCGTTGAGTGTGTTCAGCATGACGGTTTGAGGGTGGATGAACACGTTGATTTGGTCGACGAGTTTCTTTTCGTGCCGTACGAGTCCGAATGGGTCGCCTTTGCGTATGGAAAGCGGTCCGATCGGCAGCACTGCGCGGGAGACGGCGGTGAATTCCACGGTTGTTTGGCGTGATTGGCCGGCGGCGAGTATGGGGATGGAGAATCGTTCGTGGTTGTCGCCGATAGGCAGGTCGCCTCGCGCGGATGTGGTTGGCGTGTGTCCTGGATTGTCGATGCGTATGTCGACTTTTACGGTGTCTGACACGGTGACTCGTCTGCTGGACACGTCTATGGTGGCGGTGAATGACGTGTTGCCGAGTGACAGCAGGATGGCGGCGACCATCATGCAGGCGAACACGATCGCCATGGCCAACAGTTCATGCCATCCGAGAATCGTGAACGTTATGAGTGAGGCGATGGTGAGTCCGGTCACGGCCCATCCGAGCGGTGACATATATGAGGTGACCAGTCGTTTGATGCGATGCTTGATGCGTCGCAGGGATCGTTGCATGGTTCTCCTGCGCTGCATGGTTTTGGATTGTCGCATGCTTGACCTTTCGGGGGTTTACGAACGTTTCGTGTGGGGTGTGCGCTTCGCGTGTGCCGTGTCGTACGCGGCTGGCTGCGCCGTGCGTTTCAGGCGGTGGCGCCCACGGTCGGTGAAGGCACTTCATTGAGGATCTGTTCGATCATCTGTTCGGGGGTGGATCCCGCGAATGTGGCCTCCGCGGTGAGCGTGATGCGGTGTGCGAGCACGGCGACGGCCAGTTGCTTCACATCGTCGGGCACCACGTATCCGCGATTGCTGGACGCGGCCCACACGCGGGCGCATCGGGTCAGTGCGAGCGCGCCTCGCATGGACGATCCGACTTGGATGCGTTCGTTGTGGCGCGTCGCTTCCACCAAGCGCACGATGTATTCGATGATCGCGTCGTCGAGACGCACGGTTTCGCTGATGGCGCGCATGCGCAGCACGTCGTTGCCGGTGAGCACCGCATGTACGGTGGAGGCACGGTCGGTGACGTTGACCTGCTTGAGGATGTTCACGCTTACGTCATGGCTCGGATAGCCGATGGTTGTTTTGATGAGGAAACGGTCCATCTGCGCCTCAGGCAGTTTGTAGGTGCCGAGTTGTTCGATGGGGTTCTGAGTGGCGATGACCATGAACGGCTGCGGTACCGCATGGGTTTCGCCGTCGACGGTGACTTTCTGCTCTTCCATGACCTCGAGCAGTGCGGACTGCGTTTTTGGCGAGGCTCGGTTGATTTCGTCGGCGAGCACGATGGATGCGAAAATCGGACCTTCGCGGTATTCGAATTCGCCGTTCTTCTGGTCGTAGTAGGTTACGCCGACCACGTCGGACGGCAGCAGATCCGGAGTGAACTGGATGCGCTTGAACGACATGTCGATGGAGTTGGCGAGGCCTCGGGCCATCTGTGTCTTGCCTGTTCCGGGGTTGTCTTCAAGCAGAATGTGGCCGCCAACGATCATGGCGGTGGCACATTGGCGGATCGGCTGCTCCTTGCCGACCACAACCTGGGAGACGCTGTCGACCAGTTTGGTGAACTGGTTGTGGAATTCGGTGATGTCGTCTTGTGGGGCGGACATCATGGACGAGGTTGCGGCTGGCTGCGCGGGCTTGGCTTGCGATGCCGCTGCCGGAATTGGCTGCGATTGCGGTAACGGTTGTTGCATCTGCACAGGCTGTGCCGGTTGCGCCTTCAAGGGTTGCGTTGTTGGAACCGTAGGCATTGCAGGCCTGTAGGGCATTGCATTGTATGCGCTGAGTACCGTGCCTTCATCGTCGCCGCTTTGCTTCTGCGGATGTGTCGGCAGGCTTGGAGCTTGGAATGCGGGGCGCGCCTGCGGATTGCCGGGCTGTTGCGGCTTGTTCATATGGTGCCGGATAGAACCCAGTTGGGTGGCGTCGTCGTTGTCGTTGCTCATGGGTGCTCCTTGTTTGCTTCTGTTGGTCGTATTGATGATTGGCTGTCGATATTGGATTGTTCGTCGAGATTGCCGTACCGGCTAGCGATTGGCGTAATAGGCCAAGCCTCTCACCCACGGCTTGCTTTTTCCATCGATGGTGGAAAGAGCTACGGATGAAGCCGTAGGGGTGTTACTTTGCTTTGATTCCGACTGGTCTAGATTGGGGTCAGTCTCAGGATCAGTGGTCGGCTCGCTATAGCGGTCGGAGTCTTTGATCGTTGATCCGTCTACCTCGTTGTTGAGTGCCGGGTCTGGACCGGTGACTTTGAACTTCCATGTGTAGTCGACCCCCGTTGGCAGCTTTTCGGCGTTCAACTGACTGGTACCTTGGGTCCAAGGGATTTCGTATGTTTTGCCACCTCCGGTGAATACGAAGGAGTAGCTGCCAATTTGATTCCACGTTTTCACCGATCCGCCGGCGACCTTGATGAGATTCGTGGCATTGGCATCCCAGGCAAGGGTCGGCATGGTAGTGATTTCCGCCCTGGTTTTGTTGCCTACGGTATTGCTGCTGGCAGTTTCAGGGGTGCTGATATGCGACGTATCAATGAAGTATTGCTGGACATTTACCGTATCGCAGGTGCTCCAATTACCGGAAAGCGGCCACTCTGCCCTGTTCTCGTGAACATCATCATTGTAATAATCCTTGGCCTTTACAACAAAGCCCGTGACGCGTCCTTTTTTGGACCAGGTTGCCACACATATATTGTTGTTGAGTTCCAGCTTCACATTGGTTGGGGGATCGACTGCCGTGAAGGGCGAAACGGACGTTTCGCTGCTCAATGAGCCACTGTGTTCCGTGACCACGGTAATCGTCGGCTTAATCTCTTCGTAATACCACTCGTTCTTGATGTCGAATTCGACGGAATAGTTCGTGGCATTGGTCTCCACGGATTTGTCTTCGTTTCTGATACTTACCGTAATCGACTGGTATTTCGAGTTGCGGGCGTCATTGATTCGCCCGCTCACCACAATCTTGTCGCTATTCTGCACTGCTGAGATGGTCGGTTCGTCGGGCGTGCCCCAAGGTGAAACGGCATTGGATGTGGCGGATGGTTGACTCCAGTTCATCTTGTTATGCGCCTTGACCGTGGCTGTATAGGATGCGCCATTGGTAATCGCATTGTTGTTGAATTTGAACGTGAAGCTTGTACCTTCAACCTTTTGCGTCGGATTCGCCATATTGGACCCATTTAATGTCACCTCATAGCCGTCGACGGCAGAGAAATTGCCTTCCGGAGCCTTCCATGTGACAACAACGGTGTTCTTGCCGGCTTCGGCCTTCACATCGGTCGGTGCGTCCGGAAGCTTGTCAGGCGTGCCTTCCACACCGTTCGACTCCTTCGACCAGCCGATCTCATTCTTGGCTTGCACCTTGAACGAGTACGTCTTGCCGTTCTTCAAACCGGTAATCTGGCAGGAGGTCACGGAACCGCACGATTTCTCGCCGGAACCGTTGCCGCTCCACGTCACCTTGTATTCGCTGATCGGGCTGCCGTTCGAAGAGCCGGCCGTCCAACTCAAATTTACCGCGCCATCCTGCGGGTCTCCCGCGATGGGGGAGAGCAGAGGCGCATCCGGCTTGTCCATTACCGAAATGCTGATGGTGCCTGTCACCTCACGTTCCTTCGTATTGGTGGCATCACGCACGTTGACGATCACCTTGTTGGTGCTCGCGCCGATGTCGGAAGCTGCGCTGATCGATACCACACCGTTGGCCGGACAGTCCACGGTCAGCTTCGACGCGCCGTCGGATGTGCATCCGGTCACGGTCAACGTGGAATCGGGGAACGGATTGTACGCGTCGGCAAGCAGGTTCACTTCCTCGCTGCTTCCCGCCTTGACCTTCAGGGTTTTCGCGTTGATGCGCGCCAAAGGCCTGTTGGATGCCGTCACACGAACCGTGACGCCTGCGCTCACCGTGCCCTTCGAATATTGGATCGAAATGGGCACGCTCACCGTAGTTCCCGGCGACGTGGTCTTGTCGGCGGACACGGTCAGCTTGCCGTTCGAACTCACATTGGCGCTCACCTGGTCGGAATCAGCGCCACCCGAATACGTGTACCGCTTTTCATCGTCGTACAGGTCGGACGCCGAATGGGTCAACGCGGTCAGATCAATGGTGGTGGCGCTTTCGCCGGCGACCACGTCGATGGTGGACGAAGAGAATGTCGGCGCGGGCACGTCGCGCCCGATTACGGTGATCGGCAACGTCAGCACCGCCGAATTGATGATTTTCACCTTGTCGTTCTTGTCGCGCTTGCCATCGACCGCGGTGAAGGTAATGGATGCGGGGCCGGAGTAATCCTTCGGCGCGGTGAACTTCAACATCTGGTCGTTCACATACAGGTCGCCGTCCGCAGCCTTCGTGGCGCTCACTGAATCGGCGCCGTCCACATACGCGGTCTTGCCTGCGCCCACGCGCACGTAATCGGCGATATTGATGGTGATCGTCTCGCGTGCGTTCACCTTCAAAGCCGGCGCTTTCGGTCGAAGGATCGGCGGAAACACGCCGTATGCGGGCACTTGGATGAACGCCGTGGATGTGATGTCATACGTCGTGTTGGTCACGGTGTATGGCACGGCTCGCGCCTCGTCCGTCAATTCCACGGTAATGGTCGTGGACTTGTCTCCGCTCTTGACATGCGCATGGTCGGTGGCCGAATCATCAACGGCCACGTGCAGTTCGTCGGCGCTGCCGGAAGGGTTCGCGATCCATTGCGAAACGTCCACGTCGACCGATTTCTTGTCGATCGTCGCCGAAGAAGGCACACGATAGTCGTATGCGGTCGGCGGTTCGATGGTGGCGTTGCCATCGACGTTCACCGTCAATGTTGCGGTGTCAGACAATCCGGCTTTGTCTTTGACCGTATACACCATGTAATAGGTGCCCACCTGCTGCGGTGTGGTGAAGGCGAGCACATTATCCGCTACGGTCACATTGCTGATGTCTTGCGATTCGATGTCTTCACTGACGGTCAGGTCGGTGCTGTCTCCGGAAATGTCGTTTTGCGCCACGGGTACGGTTGCCGCGGTGTTGGGACGCAATGTGATTTCGTCGTCGCGTGCGTACACGCCCGAGTCGGTGCCGGATTTGAACACGCCCACGCGGATCTGCGCTTGGGATCGTTGACCGGTCCAGTCTTCGACGGCGTATGAGAAGGTGTCGGTTCCTGCGGAGTCGGCATATGCTTCGTATACCAGGTAGGTGGCTCCGACTTCGCTGATGCGTCCGAGCGTCGGAGCCTTGTTACCAAGACCAAGCAGCTGCACGTCGTCGCCATCGGAGTCGATGCCGGTCAAGGTGATCGGGATCTGGACTTTCTGCCCTGCCGCAACCTGTGCCTCAACGTCGGATGGTGTTGGCGCCGCCTTGTTTTCGGCGTCTTTTTGATGCACGTTGATGGTGATTGTGGCGGATGCCGCGTTGCCGAGAT
>OAUM01000769.1_pt1 | contig 7827 bp, 7 predicted proteins | sample 1476281 | NCBI WGS metagenome assembly OAUM01 (sample SAMEA2580047, study PRJEB22360) | human gut metagenome | biome: human gut; feature: human-associated habitat; material: faeces | place: Denmark | collected 2008/2010
GAATAAGGTGGTTCAAGAAACGTTATCTGAAATGCCGATGGTGAAATATCCTGACCATTCACCCTTATTTCCATCTGATACTGTCCGGGCATAATATAGCCGGCCCGGGAGAACCGGGAAAAATCAATATTCTGTCTGTCTGCGGCATCCAGAACATCCGTATTAAAATCGACGGCATAGACAGGCACTCCTGCCAGAGAAAGCATCAATGAATACGTAATAAAATTGATGGTAAAAGTCGATTTATTTTTTTTCATTATATGCAGCCGATTTAATACAAAAACACTTTGAGGGGCGCAACTAACCCTCTTCAACATTCAGGAATGTATTATTAACGCTGTCGCTGATAGCAGTGAGCCCGGCTACTCCGGTTGTATTTATTCGTAGTCCAGCTTAAAACGCAATGCAGCGTAGTAATCGCCAGCCTTTAATGGATAACCATTTCTGACAATGCGAAGAGAATAATCAAGCCCGTCTTCATTCCCCCTGAGAATTAAAGGTGGCATGCTTTTTCCTGCTCTCGCCGGATATCCGTAATTATCCATAATCTGCAGATTTATACCTTCAGCCTGACCTGTCAGCGAGAATTTGTCCGGTGTTTCTCCGGGAATGCCATCAAAAGTCACACGCACCCGGGTTGCCGTATAGACCTGCTTTCCTGCACCTGCAAGCTCACAGTTGCGTAGCCGTAGCCGGAATTTCTTCTCGGGACCGGCAGGGCTGTTCTGTAAGTCCCTGAGTGGCGTGGTTCCCATATCAATTTCCTGCCAGGCATCCTCCATAGCCAGCGTACAGGCAGGAGCGATAACCTGCCCTTTAAAGCTGGCCCGCCCATCCCACCAGACGTGTTCTTCTCCCCAGTACTCGGGCAAAGTCATCCCCGGTGGTGGAAAAGAAGCTGATGGCAGGGCCTGAGCCACTGCACACCAGAGAAACAGTACCGAAAGGATCATGCGTCGTAACATGCAGTCGTCCTTAATCTTATCGGTAAGACCAGGAACTAAAGTCCCTGGGTCTGTGTATGAGATGGTTAAAACCGGATACTGTTAATTACTGATAACTCAGATTAAAATGAGAAACAGCAGTGAAGTTTCCCTCTTTGACTTCTGCAGTTGCAGCGCTGGATTTTTTAACCCAAGTAGAATATTTCAGCGTGTTATCGCCTTCTTGTAACTGAGTTGAATTGCTTGGTGTTGCACCATCAAATTTAACCATAGAACCATCTGAAGCAGAGACCACAACGGCGGTACCGGTATCACCGGTAGTTCCAAGTTCGTCAGGATGACCATTAACAGACGTACCGGAGAAAGTAACACTTACTGTTTTTTTCTGTTCGGTAAGGTCACAATTCACCAGTTTAATATTCAGATCTTTCTTGACTGAGATACCGTTGTTGTTCAAATGAGCTTTTGAGATCTGACCAAAATCAATTGTCTGATCTGCTGATTCTTGTGCAATACCACAAGGAGCATCAATTACTGTACCTTTAAAGTTAATAACGCCCTGTCCCTGATTAGCAGCATTAACGCCAAATGAAACAGTAGAAGCAAGCATGGTTGCAATAATAACTTTATTCATATAACAAAACCCTGAGTTGAAAAAATACATTTTATTGAGTGGCAAAAATTCTGTCACTCAACAAAAAGTACTTTTATGTCTCATAAAAGAATGTGAATAGTTAATTATCACACGTTAAGAGGTTCGTATATTCTGCTTCACATCAAAATTCAGCTTTTCTTATTTTTGGTTAATTTTATTCAGAATTAAAAAAATCACAATAATAATGATTTATCATCGCAATTCATTTTTACAGAATAAATAACCAGAAGCAAGTTATAACAAAGAGATAGTTTCTATATTTTTCGATTTATTGCGAACAAAACACCTATAATAATAGATATACTCAGAATAAAAAAACATGACAATCTTCTGTCTTGCATCAAAAATTGCAATAAAAGACCAAAAAATGCAAAATATATTTTTGTATAAAATTTGTTTTATTATTTCTTTATTTTCTGTTCCTGCGCCATTGTGTTTTGGGAGCCAGCAGGGGGCACAGTGAAACCGATATTGTACAGAAAGTACAGCAATTACAGAGTGTTACATGCAGAGTGGCTATCAGATTTCTGCTCCGGTATAGCAATCAAAAAAAACAGTGCTCGCCGCAGACCGGTGACCGGGCGAAGCCCGCGAACCGGCGAGGAAGCGCAATGTATCTGTAGTTACAGTGAGCAGGTACGCCCTGAAGCCCTTTCATAAAACGGTTGTGTGCGCTGTCCTTCTGGAATGATTTATCCACATATCCGGAGGCCCGATCCAGTAAACAGATCCATGAATGATCAACAAAGGATCCATTAAAGATCCCCATATCGCTGCAAACCTTGTCACTCATGGGCCGGGACCACGATCACATAAGCTGTGGCATGTTACTGATAAACTGTAACATGCTAATGATAAGCTGTATTCAGTAATCCATATACTGAAGTAAGTTAATGACATAAACTATGGTCAGTATGCCAGACTCAGTTGTTAAATACAGGCTGCAGGTTTTTCTTCAGTCAGTTAGCGGAGTTCTGACACACGATTTTCTGTTTATTCTTTTACTGTCCACAGGCTGGAGGCTTTCTGGAAAACGAAAATTCAGACATCAAAAAACTGTTCGGCGAGGTGGATAAGTCGTCCGGTGAACTGGTGACACTGACACCAAACAATAACAACACCGTACAACCTGTGGCGCTGATGCGTCTGGGCGTTTTTGTACCGACCCTTAAATCACTGAAGAACAGTAAAAAAAATACACTGTCACGTACTGATGCCACGGAAGAGCTGACACGTCTTTCCCTGGCCCGTGCTGAGGGATTCGATAAGGTTGAGATCACCGGCCCCCGCCTGGATATGGATAACGATTTCAAGACCTGGGTGGGGATCATTCATTCCTTTGCCCGCCATAACGTGATTGGTGACAAAGTTGAACTGCCTTTTGTCGAGTTTGCAAAACTGTGTGGTATACCTTCAAGCCAGTCATCCCGCAGGCTGCGTGAGCGTATCAGCCCTTCCCTGAAGCGCATTGCCGGTACCGTGATTTCGTTTTCCCGTACCGATGAGAAGCACACCCGGGAATATATCACCCATCTGGTACAGTCAGCCTACTACGATACTGAGCGGGATATTGTTCAGTTACAGGCCGATCCCCGCCTGTTTGAACTGTACCAGTTTGACAGAAAAGTCCTTCTCCAGCTTAAGGCGATTAATGCCCTGAAGCGACGGGAGTCCGCCCAGGCACTCTACACCTTTATAGAGAGCCTGCCCCGGGATCCGGCACCGATATCGCTGGCGCGGCTGCGTGCACGCCTCAATCTGAAGTCTCCTGTATTTTCCCAGAACCAGACGGTCAGACGGGCAATGGAGCAGTTGCGCGAGATTGGATATCTTGATTACACGGAGATCCAGCGGGGGCGGACAAAATTCTTCTGTATTCACTACCGGCGTCCCCGGTTAAAAGCGCCGAATGATGAGAGTAAGGAAAATCCGTTGCAACCTTCACCTGCGGAAAAAGTCAGTCCGGAGATGGCGGAGAAGCTTGCCCTGCTTGAGAAACTGGGCATCACGCTGGATGACCTGGAAAAACTCTTCAAATCCCGCTGAACATAAACTGTAGTCAGTGAAGAGCGCTCCTTTACTGACTACAGCTTATATTAACCGGTGCAGTGAGTGGTCTGCTCACTGCAGTTTATATTCTGTTTCCTGCAGTGCTGTCTGTAGCTGAGCTGCCATCTGCCTGTCCCTTACGTAAGTGATCCCGTAACCTGATGCTGAGGCATTGCTCCCTTCATAAAACATGACTTACTCACTACAGCTTATATACATGCTCCAGCTTATGTTATGTCTGTTCTGCTGACCACAGCTTATATAAGGAAGCGCGTATGCCGTCACCTCAGGGGAGGCAGTGTACGCAGGATCTCCGCAGCATCCCGCCCGTCACCTGTGAAAGGCACTGCCAGCGTGGCAGCCATATCCAGTGCAAACACTCTGGTATAAACCTCCATCGAACGTGGATCCCTGTGACCAACCAGTGCCTGGATGACTTTCCGGGGCTGGCGGTGATAGAGCATGTGCATGATATAGCTGTGCCGGAAGGTGTGTGGTGTGACCGGAATCGAAAAGTGTACTCCGTCAGCTTCGGCCCGTCTGACAGCCTGCTTCAGCCAGTTGCGCATGGTTTCGTCGGTCACGGCCCATAATGGTTCACGACGACGGGGCCGGGTGGTGATCATCCAGCTTTCCATCTGCCTGACATAGCTTATATCTGTCAGCGGAACCAGGCGCACTTCATCTTTTGGCGGGCGTCCGCGTCGCGCACGCACTTTTTCGGACAGGATCCGCACAAACGGTCTTACTCCATTCAGGTCAAATGATTCCGGCGTCAGCATCCGGGCTTCGCCAATACGCATTCCGGTATTCCAGAGGGTGGCGAACAGCATATGGTGACGCTGATCCGGCATATAAAAAAGAAGGGCACTCACTTCCGGGGCCAGCAGGTAGGCCGGTGTGGCCCCCGTGGAAGTGGCCATTCTTCTCAGGGAGAGCGCTGTTGCAAAATCCACCCCCGGCGCAATGGGTAACAGGGAGACGCGTTCTGGTGAATTCTGCAGGGGAATGACATTGTTCATGAGTTATTTTTCACGTAGCACACGCACTGTTTATGGATACAGGTATTCTGACCTGAACGCCCGGATCCTTCCACGACAATAAATCGCAGCGCGCGGATCCTTTTGTTTGATTATCACGCATTATTGCGGGTAAAACCAAATACGTAAAGGCGCATTTTGCCGCTGGGATCCCGTCTTAAGCCAGTCATGGTGCGGGCTGAGGGCTGGTTTACCGTTTTTGGGAGAATTGGGGTAATGCCAGGGCGAACGAGATCTGAAAACAGAAAGCAAGGGAGAGGTAACAGGGAGGAAGGGCGTGAATTCTGTCTTACTTGTGCCCCTGTCATCCTGTCATTTTTCACGTAGCACAAGCTCAATCTTGCTGATAATTGCTTCACGCACATCTCTGAGTAATGTCGCTCTGCCCTCTGAGGAGCAAGAGTTTTCCTGCTATTTTTAAGTATTCTTCGGAGATCAGGACACTGATTATTTTTTGTTATTCAATGAGAATTGAATAACAACGTCTTTTCATAAGCGTTTAATAGTGTTTTTTATCCCCAATAATCTTCCACTAATTATTCGAGTGCCTATTGATAAAATGTTTAACGTGAAAAAAATAAAGTTAATTTGAACAAGAGACCTTCCGCATGTATTCATTTTATAGATTTAAATTAACGATAAAACATAATCTGAACTCTGAATATTGATAGTTATAGAGCCAAGACTGAAAAAATATTGTTGTTTCTCTTAACCTATGGGGCCTAAAAACATGGGGAGGGAAAGGAATCTCGGCGCTTAAATGTGCATGTAAAATATATATTTCATATATCGATATATTCTATTGTTTTGTCATGAAATTACCAGTCTTAGTAATATAGGAAAATTTCTTAGATTTTACTATTTTAGAGGTATTATTTAGTAAATTGCGTAATTTATTGAGTGGCAATAAATGCCAAAAAATAAGCAATTTACTATTTTTAATTAAAATTTTCCTTGTCTATGTTATTGATTATTAAGTGTATTGATGTTTTTTCTTTTAGCAAAAAAAAGATATTAATTCTGAAAAAACACTATTTTTTAGTGCTTAATGCTACTATTTATTTATCGAGTCTGATTTTTAACTGTTTTATGCTTTGTGATGGGTTTGATGTGTTGTGCTGTTCTGTTTTGTCGTTTTCTTTTTTCTTGTATAAATAAAAAAACTTATTTTTTCTGATATTGATGTCTCCTTGGAAAAGCAGGAGGGGATGTGTTTTTTCATAAAAAAAACTTTGATTTTTTATCGGGAGAACATTATAGACAAGCTGGTAGTATGTCCGTTGAGCACTTTCGACATCTGGTTGAAATTTCTTCTATAAACAGTCGAAAAGTTATTTGTGCGTTGGAAGATTTTTTTGTCCACGGCATGACAAGAAAAGAGGCCTGTGACAAACACAAGGTCGCTCAGGGCTATTTCTCAATAAGCATGAGAAAATTCATTAAAGTAAATAATACCGTGTCACATTTGACCCGATATTATGTAAGGTAAATCCATCAGTAATAACTGACAGGATATTTTAACTATAATCAGGAGGTTATTTCCATGATGAAATCGGTTCTTGGCATGGCTGTTGCAATTGCTTTCTGTTCAGTAGCAAATGCGGCGGATCAGGGACAAGGTAAAGTAAATTTTAAAGGAACCGTAATTGATGCTCCCTGCGGGATTGCTCCGGAATCTGCCGATCAGTCCATTGATTTTGGCCAGATTTCCAAAGCTCATCTGGGGGCTAATGGTATTTCGGTGAAAAAGGATCTGGATATTAAACTGGTTAATTGTGTTCTTGACGACAGTAAACCGACAGTAAAAGTGGCCTTTTCCGGCACGAATGTGAATGGGCATACAAACGAGTTAGGTACTGCTGGTGATACCGGTACAGCAATTGTTATTTCCAGTGAGGATGGCTCTCTGGTGACTTTTGATGGGAAGACTCCTGCTGGTGCAACGCCTTATAAAGCTGGTGACAACACTCTGCACTACAGTGCTTGGGTCAAAAAATCCAGTGCTGCTAATGCAGCCATTAAAGAAGGTGAATTTACCGCGGTTACTAACTTCAATCTGATCTATGAGTAATTGACCCATTTTGATTTTAGTGTCAGATACGCAGGGGGAAATCCCCCTGCTATTTCTGGTGAGAATTAAATATATACCGTATGTGCAGATGGCTTCTGTCAGTAATTTTTTGTGTGGGTACCGTTTTTCAGGCTACGGCATCGCCGGCATTTCCTCCTCCCGGGATGACTCTCCCTGAATACTGGGGAGAAGAACTTGTCTGGTGGCATGGACGGACGAGTTTTAAGGGGCAGGTCATCGTTCCGGCCTGCACGCTGGCCATGGAAGACACCTGGCAGGTAATTGATATGGGAGAGACTCCGGTTCGTGATTTACAGGACAGTACTGCGGTGCCTGAAAAGAAATTCCGTCTGCGGTTGCGTAACTGTGAGCTGGCGGGAACAGGTAAACGGATTTATACGGCGAGCCGTGTCAGGATGACATTTGATGGTCTGCGGGGTGAAACACCAGATAAATTCTCACTACTCGGTGAAGCAGAAGGTATCAATCTGCAGATACTGGACAATCAAGGGTATCCGGCTCGTGTTGGAAAAGTTATGCCGCCGCTATTACTGAACGGAAATGAAGACGAACTGAAGTATATACTGCGGATTGTCCGGAATGGTTATCCGCTGAAGGCAGGAAATTATTATACCATATTACGGTTTATAGTGAATTATGAGTAATTGCTATATTTATATATTGGCAAATAGAAACAGTATTTTTGATATTGTCATTATTAGCTGAAAATAAAATTATTTCCTGAACGCAGGGAGGTGGTTTATATGCCATTCCTGTGGCATGTTTTCCGTATTGCATACTGCTTCAGATAATGAAGAAAAAAAGACGCACTTTCATAATCAACAGGATTGCATATGCTCTGATGCTTGCTTTATCAGGTATTCCAGTGTATGCCGTCGATTTTAATACGGATGTTCTGGATGCCGAAGACAGACAGAATATTGATATTTCCCGGTTCTCCCGGGCCGGCTATATTATGCCCGGTCAGTACCAGATGGAAATCAAAGTAAATGATCAGAGCATTTCTCCGTCGGCATTTCAGATAACGTTTCTTGAACCACCTTTTTC
>OAUM01000784.1_pt1 | contig 7743 bp, 10 predicted proteins | sample 1476281 | NCBI WGS metagenome assembly OAUM01 (sample SAMEA2580047, study PRJEB22360) | human gut metagenome | biome: human gut; feature: human-associated habitat; material: faeces | place: Denmark | collected 2008/2010
ATAGAATACACCAAGTATCTACAAAATGAAATAGGCACGGATAAATTTTCTCTGTACGGCTTCATAACCTGCGGACTTCCCGAAAAGCGAGGACTTGAACGGGTTGCCCACCTTGTTACCCTTGTCGTCCGTGACGGAATAAACCAGCCCGTGATACTCCCGTCCGCGCACGTTGCCTCTCGCTTCCTCCACCGTCATATTATATAAGGAAAGGAGCGCACGGTATTCGCCCATCGTCTGAAAACGGTACTGCCCGTTCAGAGCCTTCACAGTGCCAGCCACCTGCTTCTTCACATCACCTGCCGATGCGTCCACCTTGCTTAGCGGCGTGTCAAGCCGGCGGTTCCTGCGCTCCGCGCCGTGCAGCCCGTATTTCTTCTCCAGCTCACGGGTGATTTGTTTGCTACGATAGTAGTTGTTCTTGTCGCTGATACATTTCCCGTTATCGTCCACCCGCACCGTCACGATGTGCAGGTGGTGGCGGTCGATGTCCTCGTGCTTGAAAACAAGATAAGGCTGGTTGCCGAAACCGAGTTTTTCCAGATACTCGCGGGCTATATCCTGCAATTCCGCATCGGTCAACACATCCTCCGGATGTGGGTTGAGCGAAATATGCACCACCGGCTTCTCCACCTTCATCTGTGGCGGCATGAAGGTGAGAAAACCCTCCATCGCCTTGTTGATGTCCACCTTTCCCGAACCGTCATTGTAGATGCGGTTGGTCGTAAGCAACCGCCCCTGCGCCTCGTTAATCTTCTCCCCGTTATAGGCAATCGCGCCGTACAACGAGTTTCCTACACTGATTTTTGCGACCATTTCGCCTCCATTTCCCTTGAAAGTTCCACAATCCGGCGGCTCAGTTTCACGAGTTCGACGGTGTGTTGCTCTAATTTGTAGAGCAACGCCATCGCCTTTTTCTCTGAAAAATGCAGCCTCAGTTCCTTCACGACTTGGTTGTAATTCGTACCCACGGCGCGGAACTGCGCATGAAAATCCGATAGCTTGGTGTAATAGTCCACCAGCGTCTTGTCCACCTTCAGCACCTTGAACGGCTGTCCGAAGAAGTGCGCTTTGAGGAAAACCGACCGTGCATAGACACCCGATTTTCCGAACATGGCGAGGAAACGATTGTGTTCCTCCTCGTTGAAACGGACGGTGTAACGGTACACCGCCGGATCAAGTTTGGGATTTCTCCCTGCTTTGCTTTTCCTTTTCTCTTTCATATTACTTTGGATTTAGCGGATTGACGGCATAAGCCGCCGCTTCGGATCACAGCACCGCAGTTCTGAAAGGCTTTCCGACTTCGGAGGGAAAGCCCGCCCCCTGCAAGGGCAAGGCGTTTTCCGGGATGCTCAAAATATTTTGAGCGGCTGAAAACATACCTTGCTATGTTCAGGTGAACATAAAAATCCGTCAGGGGACGGATGGGAAGATACCTTTCAGGACTCCGGGCCGCGCACCATCGGCGAACCCTGCTGTCCGGGGGGCAAAGTTACGCCCTTAAAGCTGTATTGGACAGATGCTTGACCCGGTCAATGACTGCCAACCGGCGCAACGTGCTGCCACTTGCCGGAGAAGTGATACAGGTTCCAAAATATACTTGTTTATTTGCAGCATGATTCAAGAAACGAACGATTTGAAAATATGAGAAAAGGAACATTCAAATACCCGGACAATCGCTTCGGCGGATACTTGCCGAAGCGGATACCCGAACCGTCGGAACCCCGGTTATCCGACAATCTGGTGAAGTACAGATTCAATGACTTCATGACGCAGTGTCGTCATTCATCACTTGTTCGCCGCACCGCTTCACCACAGAACCGGATACGCGATGACCCGCCCATGTGTCTGTTCACTGAAGCGGATAATGTAGCAACCAAATCCGCATATAAATAGAAAAAGAAATCTTCAACAATTAAAATAAATGGAACTATGAGTAAGGAAATCTTCGTTGCATTCGCAACACAGAAAGGTGGCATCGGCAAATCCACTGTCACGGCACTTGCCGCCAGCTACCTGCACAACGTGAAAGGCTACAATGTCGCCGTCGTGGACTGCGACGACCCGCAGCACAGCATCCACGGGCTGCGCGAACACGAAATGGGGCTTATCGACAGCAGCACCTACTTCAAGGCTCTCGCTTGCGACCATTTCCGCCGGATGAAAAAGAACGCCTACACCATCGTCAAGAGCAATGCGGTGAACGCCCTCGACGATGCCGAGAGGATGATTGCCACTGAGGACGTGAAACCCGACGTGGTGTTCTTCGACATGCCCGGCACACTCCGTAGTAACGGCGTGATAAAGACGCTCTCGCAGATGGACTACATCTTCACTCCGCTGAGTGCCGACCGCTTTGTTGTGGAGAGTACCCTGAAATTCGTCACAATGTTCCGCGACAGGCTGATGACTACCGGACAGGCGAAAACAAAGGGGCTTTATCTGTTTTGGACGATGGTGGACGGCAGGGAGAGGAACGACCTGTACGGCATCTACGAGGAAGTGATAGCCGAAATGGGCTTTCCGGTACTTTCCACCCGCTTGCCCGACAGCAAGAAGTTCCGCCGTGACCTTTCGGAAGAGCGCAAGAGCGTTTTCCGCTCCACCATCTTCCCGATGGACACGGCACTGCTGAAAGGGAGTGGCATCCGGGAGTTTTCCGAAGAGATAAGCGACATCATCAGACCGCAGTGAGCATGGGCAGCAGGAAAGTGAACACGGAAGGCATCGACGAGGAACTGCTGTTAGCTTCCATCGGGCGGCGCACACAGGACGGGACACTGCGCCCCGCACAGGAAGTACCCGCAGCTGCACCGACCGAAGAGGACACCGCCGCACCGGAACCACCTCCTGTGCAACCAGTAACACGGGAAAAAGCGCAGAGGGAAAGTGGCCGCCGGAAAAGGCAGGATGAGGACTATAACGAGCTGTTCCTGCGCCGCAACGAGATAAAGACCCGCCAGTGTGTCTATATCAGCCGCGATGTCCACGGCAAAATCCTCAGAATCGTGAACGACATCGCCGGAGGTGAAATCTCGGTGGGCGGCTATGTGGATACCGTGCTGCGCCAACATCTGGAACAGCACAAGGAGAGAATCAACGAACTGTACAAGAAACAACGTGAAGATCTGATTTGAAAATGGAAAAAGAAATGACACCGAATGAAAAAAGACCACAGCAAGACTGCGGAGGTATGTTTGCCCAAGTGCAGGCGAGTGTGGAAATCCTGTCGCCTGTCCCGGTAAGCGGCAAATGCTGCGAGAAGGACTATGAACGTCTGTTCATCCGTGACTCGGAAGTAAAGGCACGTGAGGGGAAGATGGCGTATGTGCGCCCGGAGTACCACGAGCGTATCATGTGTATCACCCGTGTAATCGGGCATGACCGGCTTATGCTGTCCGCTTACATCGACCATGTGCTGACGCATCACTTCAACCAGTGCGAGGATGCGATAAAGAGCCTTTATGCCCGAAATTATAATTCAGTATTCTAACCAAAAACGGAAGGATATGAATTACACAATCAGCATGACAGACATTCTGCTGGCGGTATCGGTCGGCTGCAACCTCTGGTTCCTGTTCCTGCTCCTTTACGAGCGCATCATGGACACGCGGATTGTCCGCTTCTTCAAGGGCATTGTCGGATTATGGCGGTCACTGGACGGGAATGAGGCTAAACGCATAGCGGCACACGAGGAAGTCCCTGCGGAAAAGGCGGACATCATCGGCAAGAGCCGTTTCAGGATGGCATCCACCCGGACAACCGCTGCCATACCGACGCAAGAAGCCGCCACTATGGAAAAAGGCATTGAGCTGTCGGAGGAAGAGGCTACTTTTGACGACGGAAAAACGGGAAACGCATCCCGCCCGGCACAAGTTCCGGAGGAAAAACTCGATGAGACCTTCACGAGCATACCGCCGGAGGAACTGGGATACGGGGACGACGAACCGGAAGAGGACGCCTCGGACACGCCACGGGCTTCGGGCAGCAGCTTTGACGAGATTGACGACGCCTGCAAGACCGCCAAGAACCCGGACGCGACACAGGCGGAACGTGAAAAGGCGGCTAAGGTGTTCACCGACATGGAGGGCACGGAGTTGTACGAGAAAATGATGGAAGGCTCTTCGGAGATAGGCATCCGCATCAAGGGGCTTATCGAGATTCGGCTGAAGAAACCTGAAAAGGAGTTCGTCGTGCCGGACAACATCGAGGAGTTCGACATTCGCAACTATGTATGACAACAATAAAAGAAATGAACATGAAAGAATGACATCAACCCACGCGGCGAGGAAACGCAAGGCGCATCCCTATCCGCAACGGACACGCCCACGTCCGTGGAAACAAACGGGCATCCACTAAAACCAAAGTAAAGAAACAAAGTATCAACCGCCCGACAAAGGACCATCCACCCTTTTGACGGCAAAAAACAAGAACAGTTTATGAACAAGAACATCTTGAAAAACAGAAAAGCAATCCTCTCCGCGGCACTTGTCATCGCCGCAACCGCCTCCGCTTTCGCGCAGGGAAACGGCATCGCGGGCATCAACGAAGCCACCTCTATGGTGAGTTCTTATTTCGACCCCGGAACTAAACTGATATACGCCATCGGTGCAGTCGTCGGGCTTATCGGGGGCGTAAAAGTGTACGGCAAGTTTTCATCGGGCGACCCCGACACCAGCAAGACAGCCGCCTCGTGGTTCGGCGCGTGCATCTTCCTGATTGTTGCCGCCACCATCCTGCGCTCATTCTTCCTTTAATAAATAATGTATGGCTGAATACCCAATCAACAAGGGTATCGGCCGTCCGGTAGAGTTCAAGGGCTTGAAGGCACAGTACCTCTTCATCTTCTGCGGAGGTCTGCTGGCTCTCTTCGTCCTGTTCGTCATCCTCTACATGGTCGGTATCGACCAGTGGATATGTATCGGCTTCGGCGCGGCATCGTCCTCCCTCCTTGTATGGCAGACCTTCGCGCTGAACGCCCGGTACGGCGAACACGGGCTGATGAAATTAGGAGCGGCACGGAGCCATCCCCGATACCTTATCAACCGGCGGCGGATACCCCGTCTGTTCAAACGACAACGAAAGGAAGAAAGACAATGAGGAATACATCGAAAATGACAACACTGGAAAACAGGTTCCCACTTTTAGCGGTGGAGCATGGCTGCATCATCTCAAAGGACGCCGACATCACGGTGGCTTTCGAGGTGGAACTACCGGAACTTTACACCGTGACGGGTGCGGAGTACGAGGCGATACACAGTTGCTGGTGCAAGGCTATCAAGGTGCTGCCGGACTACTCCGTCGTCCACAAACAGGACTGGTTCATCAAGGAACGCTACAAACCGGAGCTTCAGAAGGACGACATGAGCTTTTTAAGCCGCTCTTTCGAGCGTCACTTCAACGAGCGTCCGTACCTGAAACACACCTGCTACCTCTACCTGACCAAGACAACAAAGGAGCGTAACCGGATGCAGAGCAATTTCAGCACGCTGTGCCGGGGACATATCATCCCGAAGGAGCTGGACAGGGAAACCACGACCAAGTTCTTGGAAGCCTGCGAACAGTTCGAGCGCATCATGAACGACAGCGGGCTTGTCAGGCTGCGCCGCCTCTCCACCGATGAGATTGTGGGTACTGAGGGAAATACGGGACTTATTGAACGCTACTTCTCGCTCATGTCGGAAGGTGACACCACCTTGCAGGACATCGAGCTTTCGGCAAGGGAGATGCGCATCGGCGACAACCGCCTGTGTCTGCACACCCTCTCCGACGCGGAAGACCTGCCGGGCAAGGTGGCTACCGACACCCGTTACGAGAAGCTCTCCACCGACCGGAGTGACTGCCGACTGTCATTCGCCTCCCCGGTGGGGCTTCTGCTCTCCTGCAACCATATCTACAACCAGTATGTGCTGATAGACAACAGTGAGGAAACCTTGCAGAAGTTCGAGAAGTCCGCCCGTAACATGCAGTCGCTATCTCGCTATTCAAGGAGCAACAGCATCAACCGCGAGTGGATAGACCAATACCTGAACGAAGCCCATTCCTACGGACTGACCTCGGTACGGGCACACTTCAACGTCATGGCGTGGAGCGACGATGCGGAGGAACTGAAGCATATCAAGAACGACGTGGGCAGCCAGTTGGCAAGCATGGAATGCGTGCCGCGCCACAACACCATCGACTGCCCGACACTCTACTGGGCGGCGATACCCGGCAATGCGGCGGACTTCCCGGCGGAAGAGAGTTTCCACACCTTCATCGAACAGGCGGTGTGCCTGTTCACAGAGGAAACCAACTACCGCAACTCGCTCTCGCCCTTCGGCATCAAGATGGTGGACAGGCTCACGGGAAAACCGCTGCACCTTGACATCTCCGACCTGCCCATGAAGCGAGGTATCACGACCAACCGCAACAAGTTCGTGCTGGGTCCTTCGGGCAGCGGCAAGTCTTTCTTCATGAACCACCTCGTGCGCCAATATTATGAGCAAGGCGCACATGTGGTATTGGTGGACACGGGAAACTCCTATCAGGGCTTGTGCGGCATGATCCGACGCAAGACAGGCGGAGCGGACGGCGTGTATTTCACCTACACGGAAGAGAAGCCCATATCGTTCAACCCGTTCTACACCGACGATTACATCTTCGACGTGGAGAAGAAGGACAGCATCAAGACCCTGCTGCTGACGCTCTGGAAGTCGGAGGACGACAAGGTGACAAAGACGGAGAGCGGCGAGCTGGGCAGTGCCGTGAGTGCCTATATTGAGCGCATCCAATCCGACCGTAGCATCGTGCCGTCGTTCAACACCTTCTACGAGTATATGCGTGACGACTACCGCAAGGAACTGGCACAGCGTGACATCAAGGTGGAGAAGTCCGACTTCAACATCGACAACATGCTCACCACCATGCGGCAGTATTACCGGGGCGGACGCTACGACTTCCTGCTCAACTCGGCGGAGAACATCGACCTGCTGGGCAAACGGTTCATCGTCTTCGAGATTGATTCCATCAAGGACAACCGCGAACTGTTCCCGGTAGTGACCATCATCATCATGGAAGCCTTCATCAACAAGATGCGGCGTCTGAAAGGTGTGAGAAAGCAGCTTATCGTGGAAGAGGCTCTCTTCGGCAAATATGGCTGACTACCTGCGCTATATGTACAAGACGGTGCGCAAGTATTTCGGTGAGGCAATCGTGGTGACGCAGGAGGTGGACGACATCATTTCCTCACCCGTTGTCAAGGAGAGCATCATCAACAACTCGGACTGTAAAATCCTGCTCGACCAGCGCAAGTACATGAACAAGTTCGACCAGATTCAGGCGTTGCTCGGACTGACGGAGAAGGAGAAGTCGCAGATACTCTCCATCAACATGGCGAACAACCCTTCACGGCTCTACAAGGAGGTGTGGATAGGCTTGGGCGGCACGCAGTCGGCGGTCTATGCCACCAAGGTGAGCGCGGAGGAATATCTGGCGTACACCACCGTCTGGCGGAGCAATTGGGCGGCGACATCGAAGCCGCCATCCGGCAGCTTGCCGAAAGGCGGAGAAACAAGAACAATCAATAAACCAATCATCAACAAAAAAAGAAAAGCGTATGAGCATATCAAAAATTAAAATGCTGCAAGTCAGCAAGTGTTTAATCGGACTGGCGGTCATGGTGCTGCAATCCTGCGACGTGGCGGAGAACCGCCGCGACTTGCTGTGCGGGAAATGGGAAAGCGTGGAGGGCAAGCCCGACGT
>OAUM01000785.1_pt1 | contig 7736 bp, 6 predicted proteins | sample 1476281 | NCBI WGS metagenome assembly OAUM01 (sample SAMEA2580047, study PRJEB22360) | human gut metagenome | biome: human gut; feature: human-associated habitat; material: faeces | place: Denmark | collected 2008/2010
TAAGGTCTTCCTTGGCTGAGACAAACCGCCGCCCCCCCGCCGCTAATCTTGATTGGGACGAAGAAGCCATAGCTAAGGCAAAAGAAGAGTTCGGTATAGATAACGAAGCATGGGGCGTTCCGGTAGATTTTGGGGAAGACAGCGAAGGGGATGAAAATCCGGAAAAACAACTTAAACGCCTTAAAGACGACTTTATTTTGCCGCCGTTTTCTGTATTGAATACCCGTACCGCCGAATGGCAGGAACGCCGCCGGGCATGGCTGGAAATAGGCATAAAAAGCGACGAAGGTAGAAGCGAAGATTTGACTTTTGCAAAGACAGCGCAACCGCCAATATTTTACGATACCAAGAACGCATTACGCGAAACTTTAGGCAGAGAACCACAGACGGAAGAAGTGATAGCGGAAATGGAGCGTTTAGGGCTTAAAACAATGACTACTACAAGCATATTCGACCCGGTATTAACCGAACTTTCTTACCGTTGGTTCAACATTGAAGGCGGACGGATATTAGACCCGTTCGCAGGCGGAAGCGTTCGCGGCATAGTAGCGGCAAAGTTGAACATGCCTTACGTCGGCAATGATTTGAGCGAAGCCCAAATTAGAGCCAACAGAACAAACGCGGAAGAAGTATTAGGTGTAAGTTGCCCATTCTTTCCCCAATGGACGGTAGGCGATAGTTCCCAGCTTGAAGACGTTCTTAGCACGAACGGGATAAGTGGAGATTTCGATATGATTTTTTCCTGCCCGCCCTACGCGGATTTGGAAGTATATAGCAATGACCCGCGCGATATTTCAAACATGGACTATGCGCAATTCATTGAAGCGTACAAACGTATTATAAAGCAATCCTGCACCCGGTTAAAAAATAACCGTTTCGCGGTTTTTGTCGTTGGGGATATACGGGATAAGAAGGGCATTTACAGAAACTTTGTAAGCCACACAATAGAAGCATTTACGGGGTGCGGTCTTCATTATTACAATTCCCTTATCCTTGTAAACCAAATAACCAGCCTTGCAATAAGAGTACGGCGGCAGTTCAACGGTACGCGCAAGGTAGGAAAGGTTCATCAAAACGTGCTGGTTTTCTGTAAAGGCAGCGTAGAGGAAACGATAGATAGTTTTGAAGAGTTGCAGGTTAAAAAGGCGTTGGAGATATTCAACAAGAGCCGGGAAAACAGTAACCTGCACGATGATGTATTAGTATTCTACAAAGGCGACCCGAAGAACATTAAAGAAGATTTCGGGGAACTTCATATAAGCGACGAATTACCACAATAATAACGTAAGTCATGAACTCTAAGGAAGGTAACAATAATACGGCAAAGAAAGGCAGAAAGACCAAATACACGCCCAAAATAGTAGAGCGTATTTGTGAGCTTGTAGCAAAGGACACTTACAGCGTCCCGGAACTTTGCCGCGCCGTTGGCATTGACGAAGCGACCTTCTACCGTTGGAAGAATGATAAAAGCGAGTTTTGCGAAGCATTAGAAAAGGCAGAAGATAAACGTTTAGCCTTCTTTGCCACAGAAGCAAAACGAAGCCTTTTAAAAAAGATACAAGGCTATACGGTGCAGGAAAAGCATATAGTAACCGTAGGAAGCGGCAAGTTTGATGTAAACGGGAAGGAAATACCGCGTATAAAGGAGCAAAAGACAGTAGATAAGCATTTCCAGCCGGACACAGCGGCAATAATATTCACGCTTACCAACGCAGAACCGGAACGCTGGCGCAACCGACAAAACGCGGAAGTTACCGGGAAGGATGGAAAAGACCTTATACCACCCGCCCGTACATTGACGAAGGAAGAAGCTAAGGAACTATTTAAAAAGCTGGATAGTGAGTGCTAAAACGATAAGGGATATAGACGTAATACGTACCTTTGTTTTGCAGGGTACGTTAAACTTTACGCGATACTTCTTCAAGATAAGGCAGAAGCGCAAGTTTGTTGTAGGCAAACACCATAGGGAAATAGCTGCTGCGCTTGACAAAGTGCTTTGCGGGGAAATTACGCGCCTTATCATAAACATTGCACCACGATACGGAAAGACAGAATTAGCGGTTAAGAACTTTATAGCGGAAGGACTGGCTATCAATCCGAAGGCTAAGTTTATTCATCTTTCCTATTCCGACGACTTAGCCCGCGACAACTCGCGCGGCGTGCAGGATATTATAAACGAACCGGAATACAGACGCATTTTCCCGGCTACTATACCGACTTCAACCAATACAAAGAAGTGGTACACGACCGAAGGCGGCGGCTTGTTTCTTCCGCCGGGCAGGTTACGGGCTTCGGCGCGGGTTTGGTTGATGAAGAAGAAAACGACGAATTGGCAAAGGAAGTAGAAGAACTCGACGGACTGAACGCTGACGGCTTCGGCGGTGCAATTATAATAGACGACCCAATAAAGCCGGACGACGCACGTAGCGCACAAGTTCGCGATAAAGTAAACAACAAGTTTGAAACAACCATACGAAACCGCGTAAACAGCCGCAAGACCCCGATAATAATTATCATGCAACGGTTGGACGAAGACGACCTTTGCGGCTACCTGCAACGCCTTGAACCGGGCGAATGGACGGTATTAAGCCTTCCGGTCATAGAAACAGGCGAAGATGGGGAAGAACACGCGCTATGGGAGTTTAAGCACACGCTACAAGAATTATATAACCTTCGCGAGAAAAACGTTTATGTCTTTGATACGCAGTACATGCAGAACCCGACACCATTAACCGGGCTTATGTACGAACGCGAATTTAAGACATACGAAGTACAACCCGTTACCCGGAAGCGCAAAATTAAAGCCTACATAGATACGGCAGATACGGGCGCGGACTTCCTTTGCTGTATTATCTATCTTGAAACGGAAATAGGAAACTTCATCATTGACGTGTACTATACGCAGGCGGCAATGGAAACAACCGAACCTGAAACCGCGCGCAGGCTTACCAAGTACAAGGTAGAGGAAGCCATAATAGAAAGCAACAACGGCGGACGCGGCTTCTCCCGGAACGTTGAAGCGCAATGCCGCATATTAGGCAACCGGGAAACTTCCTTTACGTGGTTCCACCAATCAGAAAACAAGGAAGTGCGCATATTCAACCACTCGGCGGAAGTGCAGAACCTTACTTACTTCCCGAAAGGTTGGGAACATATTTTCCCGCAGTTCTATAAAGCGATAACCCAATACAAGAAGACCGGAAAGAACGCACACGACGACGCGCCGGACGCATTGACGGGAACGATAGAGAAACGTGGAAGCCAACCCCAAAAACTTAATAGAATATTTCGATAACTTAAATATTTACAGCTATGACAATAGAAGAACTATTACAAAGCGAAGACATTAGCAAAGTCGTTAGTGAATTGAGAAACGGACGTTTGAGTGTAGAGCCTAACACAAAGGAACACGTCGCGCAGTACGACCCGAAGCTGCACGATATAAATGACACGCAAAAGCGACCGGACAAACTTGTAGTAATTGATAAGGACAAAAACGTGAACCCGAACGTAGAACAGACCACGGAACAAGGGTTTAGAATAGAACCCGTAGCGCGTATAGCATTGGCTATTCAAAAGTTGATAGTAAAACGCGCCGTAGCTTTCACGTTCGGAAACCCGGTTACTTATGGAAGTAACCCGGAAGGGGAAGACGAAAAAGCTCTTTTGAAAGCTATAAACCGAGCCTTCCACGACGTTAAGGAAAAGACACTTAACAGACGGATAGCGCGAAGCCTTTACAGCATGACAGAAGTAGCCGAACTTTGGTATCCGGTAGAAGTGCCTGAACACGAAACCTACGGCTTCAAAACTACGAAAAAATTTAAGGTAGCTATATTCAGCCCGATGTTTGGCGATAGGCTTTACCCCTACTTTGACGACACGCGCGATATGGTTGCGTTTAGTCGCCAATTTACGCGCAAAGACCGGGATATGATTACACGTACCTACTTTGAAACCTATACGAAAGACAAACACTATTTATGGTGTTGCGACGGTTTGGACGGGGAAGTAGCGGGTAAAAATTGGACTCTGGTAGAAGGCTTCCCGAAAGAATTAACAATAGGAAAGATACCCGTTATTTATGCCTGCCAGCCACAAGTAGAATGGGAAGACGTTCAAAGCCTTATAGACCGATTGGAAAAGCTGCTTTCCAACTTCGCCGACACGAACGACTACCACGCCAGCCCTAAGATTTTCGTACAAGGAAAGGTTATAGGATTTGCCCGGAAAGGGGAAGCCGGGGCTATCATTGAAGGGGAAAACGGGGCTACCGCGCAATATTTGGCATGGCAAAACGCACCCGAAAGTGTTAAGCTGGAAATAGAAACACTCCTGCGCATGATTTACACCATTACGCAAACGCCCGACATTTCGTTTGATACCGTCAAAGGAATAGGCGCAATTTCCGGCGTAGCCTTACAGCTTCTTTTCATGGACGCACATTTGAAGGTGCAGGATAAAAGCGAAATATTTTCAGACTATTTGCAACGAAGGGTAAACGTACTAAAAGCCTTCTTCAAACAAGCGCATTTGGAATGGTCTAAGGCTTGTGACAATTTAATAATAGAACCCGAAATAGTACCTTACATTATCGAAGACGAACTTAGTAAGATAAACATTCTTACATCAGCAAACGGAAACAAGCAGATTGCAAGCCGACGCGCCACTATTCAGCGTTTGGGATGGGCGGATAACGTGGACGAAGAAGAAAAGGCTATAATTAACGAAGAAGACCGGGAAAATAGCTATTATCAGAACGAACCGACTATTTAGCTTTAAGAACGTATTAAAATAATACGTCTTCTTTGGTTTCTGCGCGTTTCTACCCTTCGGACATATAAACTAACGCCAAAGGAAAGAAACGCGCTTAAACGCGATTTTTCAAGAAAATAACTATGGCAAAAGAAAACCAACTTATAATACAGCTTCGCGGATTTGACGCGAAACACTACACAAGAACCGAACGCTACGCAAAGCAAGTAGCCAAGTTATACCAAACGGCGGCGGATGAATTTGCCAGCCTTGCTGGAAAGATTAACCTTCCGGCTGGTGGAACGTTTAACTTCGACGACTTCCCAAAAGCCAAAAAGCAGGCGCGCGGCATTGTTACCCGGCTTGCCGGAAAGATTGAAGCCGTAGTTACTTCCGGGCAACGTTCCGAATGGCTGGCAGCATGTCAGAAGAACGACGCTTTTTTAGCTTCCATCCTTCGGACTTCCAAACTGACCAAAGAGGAAGCAGAACGTTACCAAGCGCGCAACCTTGAAGCCCTTAGCGCATTTCAGAAACGTAAGGAAAACGGTTTGAACCTTAGCCAAAGGGTTTGGAAGTATGCCGAAGAATTAAAAGACGCTATGGAATTGGGCATAGACGTAGGATTAGGGGAAGGAAAAAGCGCACAGCAATTAAGCCGTGATTTACGACAATACTTGAATGAACCCGACCGACTTTATAGGCGAGTACGCGATAAAGGTGGCAACCTGCGACTAAGTAAGGCGGCAAAGATGTACCACCCCGGACAAGGTATTTACCGTTCTTCAGCAAAGAACGCCCAGCGATTGACACGCACCGAAATAAACATGGCGTACCGGGAAAGCGAATACTTACGATGGCAACAGCTTGATTTTATTGTGGGTATTCGTGTAATGCTTAGCAATAACCACACTATAAAGAACTCCAAAGGCGAACCCGTTCCGTTCGTGGATATTTGCGACACGTTGGCAGGGGATTACCCGAAAACATTCAAATTCGTAGGGTGGCATCCACAATGCCGCTGTTTCGCCGTTCCCATCATGGCGGATTACGACGAATACAACAAGAACCGGGCTAATAGGCTAAAAGCGATTGTTAAGGGCGCACAGTATAAAAGCCTTCCTTCACGACGGACAGTTAAGGACGTACCTAAAGCCTTTCGGGATTACATCAGCAACATTGAAGAACGCGCGAAGGGCTGGAAGTCCATGCCTTACTATATTCGCGATAATTTCAACGGCGGAAAGATTAGCGGCGGGTTAAAGACTGGAATAGCAAGTAAGGTAATGAATACCGTAGAACCATGTACGGAGTTTGACAGCGATATAGCTTATTACAAGCGTTGGGCGTATTCCTTCGGTTTGGATGTTTCAGCTTTAGACACTTTACGCAATTCCGGTAACAGAACCGCACTGACCGGGGAAATAGACAAAGTAGATAACGTACTACTTCAACGAAAACGGGAATGGCTTAGGGCGATAAGCGACTTACGGGACTTCATAGAAAAAGACATGAAAGGCTTTGCCGACTTGCAAAAGGAGTACACAAGTATTATGAACGCCAACGAAATACATACTTCAAACTATTACGGCGATTGCATCCCAAAGCTACAACAGGCATTATCCAAAGCTAAGACAGATTTACAGAAGGCTAAAGCGGAAGTAGCCAAAGGCGGAGATAACCCGCATCCGGCATTAAGAACTGCCTACACTTCGGATGTACAAGTAGATGAAACCTTTGCAAAAATAAACAAGGAACTTACCGAAAAATGGTTTGAGAACGGAGATTTAAAACTAACTCCAACGAGAAGAACGGGGGTAAACGGTTTTACGTACATGGACGGGCGTTTATCATTAACGCCGGATAGATTAGCCGGGGTAAAATCTGCATTAGCTAAGATAGCTACAAGACATTCGGCAGACATAACAAAAGGAGAAGCAGACGCTATGGCTACATTTTGGCATGAGATTACACATAATAGGAACAAACCGGGAAATATGTACCTTACCGATACGCAACGGCGTTATATGGAATTGGCAAACGAATTTGTATCACGTAAGACCCTACCGGAGTTTTACAAGAAATTAGGATGTCCCAAAACACCTTATCCCGAATTTATTACCAACCGTAATTCTACCGGATATAATACAATGGTTAATAATTACGATTGGGTTATAAGTAACTTCGGGCTTGACGCTAATAAAGTATTAGCTACGGTAAAAAGGAATCTATATAACGAAGTTTATTCCGACCAATTAACCGGATTGAAACAAGGTTTGTTAGATGGTGGGTTAAAACGTTTAGACGGTAAGAAGATTAGCAAATCAGACTTAAACAACATCTTAAAAAGCTGTTGCTGCGGACGGGCAACGCTTGAAAATTGGCTAAAGCAAAACGGATATATGAACTAAGGGGCTTATTACCCCTTAGTCTATAATATAGCCTTTCTTCATAGCCTTACCGTTTTCTTCATCCCGTTCTCTTTCCAATTCGGCAGCAAAAGAAGAAGCCGCCACTTCTAATTGCTTATCGCCAATTTTATAAGCAAGGTATTCAATATCACGCGCTTTATTTATTGGATGACATGTTTTTTTATAATATTCCACGCGATTACTATCTTTAATACTTATCCCGGTTATTTCTTCAATAATAGCCGGATAGTTGGAAAAATCAAATACGGTTTTGGTTTTTAGTTCTTTTGTTTTCATAACAACGTGTTTTAATTCAGTTCTTCGGATGGTTGGGGCGTTCCGGGAACAGACGGATAAAAGGAAGAAACTAATTCATCAAGTTTGCCTATTTCCTTAAACAGTTTACGGGTATAGTACCAGCGAGTAAGAAAGCAAGCCTTATTAACTTTATCTGTCAGTTTTTCTATATAAGCCAATTGAATGGAAACTACTTGCTTTTGCATACTATCGGCAGCTATGCTACATGCTTCCCCAAATTCGGAAGCGGCTTTAGCCATATCATTAAAAGCA
>OAUM01000787.1_pt1 | contig 7710 bp, 7 predicted proteins | sample 1476281 | NCBI WGS metagenome assembly OAUM01 (sample SAMEA2580047, study PRJEB22360) | human gut metagenome | biome: human gut; feature: human-associated habitat; material: faeces | place: Denmark | collected 2008/2010
CAAGCTATTGGAGAGCAATGCACAAAGTTTATGTTGGTAAATATTTGATCAAAGAGACAGATAATGTATTTGCAGAATATTTAAGAAAGTATTATGATAAAAAAACTTTTGATAATCTTTCGTGGTTAGAATTATATTTTTGGGAATTTGCGTGGAGTGGCGGAGAAGGAATTTTTTTGACTACAGAACATAGAGTTTCTTATGATATTACGATTCCATTTAATAATAGAAAATATGTGGAATTAATGCTGACAGTTCCATTAGAAAAACGTAAGGTAGATGATATACCGATTGATTTGATTACATATATGGAACCGAGAATAGCTGAGACAGGAATAACAGTGCATGATATTTCGCATACAAATTTTCGGGCGTTTGTTGTGCGTAATTATTTAGAAATATTTTCAAAGATTAGGTTTGGAAGAAAAAGGGAGAAGTTTTGATGGGGTATGGAATAATAACACTGTTGCCAGCATTGCTGGTTATTGTTGTTGCGATAAAGTCTAAAAGAACGACAGAGGCATTGTTGATAGGGTGTGTTTCATCATATTTGATTATTGCTACTGCAAATAAAAGTAATCCGGTAACATTAATGGTAGATTCGTTTTTTAAAGTGGTTACAGATTACGATACAGTATGGTTGTTAATTGTTTGTGGACTTTTTGGTAGTTTGATAGCGGTAATCAACGCAGCAAGAGGAACTCATGCGATTGCCAATTTTTTGGGGAAAATTTGCAAGACAGATAAAAGTACATTACTGACATCATGGATACTAGGGATTATTATTTTTGTCGATGATTACATGAATATTATGACAATTAGTGCTTGTACAAAGAAATTATCAGATTCAAGGAAGGTGCCTCGAGAAGCACTAGCATATGTCATTGATTCTACAGGAGCACCGGTATGTGTTTTATTACCATTTTCAACATGGGCAATTTTCTTTGCAGGAATTTTTTGGGAGCAGTCCGAGATTGTAGATTTGGGATATGGTAGTGCGATGGCGACGTATATACATGCAATCCCATATATGTTTTATGCATTAGTAGCACTTATAATTGTACCCTTATTCATATTTGGGGTAATACCGAAATTAGGCGCTATGAAAAGTGCATATAAGCGTGTAGAAGAAACAGGACAAGTGTATAGCAAAGAAAGTCAGAAGTGGAATAAAAATGGAAATGAAGAAGTTGATAAAGAAGCAAAAATTGTGGATTTTCTTTTTCCGATTTTGACAATGATCATAGTGCAATTAACAGTAGGAGATATGTTTATTGCAATTATAGCGGCGATACTTGCAGCAGGAATTATTTATATCCCACGTAAAAAGATGAGAACGAATCAGTTTTGTGACTTATGGGTTCAAGGATTTGCGGATTCGGTTTCTGCATTGGTAATTATTGTTGCTGCTTTATGGATGAGACAGGCATCAGCAGATATTAATTTGCCAAATTATGTGATGAGTGTGGTTGAACCATTTGTAAATGCTAATATATATCCTATGGTAGCATTTGTTGTTGTAGCAATGTTGGGCTTTATAACAGGAAGTAACTGGGGGATACCGGCAGTTTGTGCGCCTATTATTATTCCATTAGGTGCTGCGTGTGGAGCAAATTTATTAATTGTAATAGCAGCTATTGTATGTGGTGGAACTTTCTGTAGTCATGCTTGTTTTTATTCAGATGCTACAGTTATAACATCTTCCAGTTGTGGGATTGAAAATATGGAGCATGTTTATTCACAGTTGCCATATACTATGATTGCAGCAGGTATAGCGAGTATTTTATTTTTAATAGCTGGTTTCATTTTTTGAGACAGGGGGGGAGGATTAAATGAAAGTGCTTTTGACAGCGACTGTACAAAGTCACATTTGTCAATTTCATAAACCACTTGTTGAAGTATTGCATAAACATGGATGTGAAGTCCATGTGGCTGCAAGAGATAATTTGGCAGAAAAAAATGGGTTAAAGCTTGATTTTGTTGAGAAAGTTTATGATATACCATTTGCCCGTTCTCCTAAAAGTAAAGATAATATACAGGCTTATAAGGAATTAAAAAATATTATTAATAAAGAAAAGTATGATGTGATTCATTGCAATACGCCAATGGGAGGAATTGTTACAAGATTAGCTGCAAAGCAGGCCAGAAAGCAAGGCACTAAAGTTTATTATACAGCACATGGATTTCATTTTTATAAAGGTGCGCCGAAAAAGAACTGGATCGTGTTTTATCCCATTGAAAAATACTTTTCAAGAATGACAGATAAGCTGATTACCATTACGAAGGAGGATTACCACCTAGCAAGCCAAAAGTTTCATTGTAAAGTGGAGCGGATTCATGGCGTAGGCGTGGATGAAAACCGATATCATTCCGTACTTCAAGAAGAACAAATGGAAATCAGAAAACAGTTTGGCTTTACTGATGGACAAAAGATTATTTTATGTGTAGGGGAATTGCTTCCAAATAAAAATCAGCAAATGATTATTCACGCTATGCAGAAAATTGTAAAAAAATATCCGGATGCACAACTGCTTCTTGCAGGAAATGGATCAGAAAAAGAAAATCTTGAAAATTTGATAAAATCTTTGAGATTGACTGAAAATATAAAAATGCTGGGATATGTTACGAATCTTCAGGAATATCAGAAGATTGCTGATGTGTCAGTTTCTTGCAGTAAAAGAGAAGGACTTCCGCTGAATATTGTAGAAGCTATGTTATCAGGAACTCCGGTTGTGGCTTCTGTAAATAGAGGACATAGAGAATTGATACAAAATGGGAAGAATGGATTTCTTATAGATGTAAATGATTGTGAAAGGATAGCTGATAAGGTTTTAAAGATATTGACCGATAAGCAGTTGTATGGAGAAATTCAAAAAAATGCTAATACATACGCACAGGCATATACATTTAGAAATGTAAAAAGAGAACTTACGAAAGTGTATGGTTTTAAAGATGAATGAAAAAATAAGTGTGATTATGGGGATTTATAATTGTGCAGAAACATTAGAAGAAGCACTTGATTGTATTGTAAAACAAACATATACAAATTGGGAAGTAATTATGTGCGATGATTGTTCTACAGATCATACGGTTAAAATTGCAGAAAAGTATGTTATAGAATATCCGAATCAATTTGTGTTATTAAGAAATGATGAAAATAAAGGATTGAATTATACACTTAACAAATGCTTAGAATTTGCAGATGGTGATTATATAGCTCGTATGGATGGTGATGATTTGTGTGCGGAAGACCGATTTGAAAAAGAGGTAGAAGCGTTAAGAAAGAACCCTGAAATTGCCATTGTTAGTACAGATATGTTATTTTTTGATGAGAATGGTGTGTGGGGGAAAACATATGCAGAATTGTATCCGATAAAAGAAAGCTTTTTGAAAGGGACTCCCTTCTGTCATGCGGCATGTATGGTAAGGAAAGAGGCATATGAAAAAGTAAAAGGATACAGTATAAGTGATAGATTATTAAGGGTAGAAGATTATCATTTATGGATTAAAATGTATGCAAAGGGGTTCAAAGGGATGAACCTTCAAGAACCGTTGTATTCTATGAGAGATGATCGAAATGCACAAGGACGGAGAAAATTCAAATATAGATTGAATGAAGCATATGTGAAGAAAGTTGCGATAAAGGAATTAGGATTAAAAAAAAGAAATTATGTGTGGTGTCTCAGACCGATTATTATAGGATTATTACCAGGAAGCCTATATAGAATTCTTCATAGAAAGAAATAAGAATAGAAGGATATTGAATTATGTTTGGTGGAGTTATATTTATATGGTTGTTTTTTGTTGGATTGATGGCAAAACAATTGAAGTTGTATAATATAGAAAATGTGAATGGAGTCATAGAGGTGGCACTGGATTAGTGCGGTTATTTTGTTCTTTCCAATATTTTGGTTAGCGTGTATGGGACCGGCAATTAATGATATTCCAATGTATTTGTCCGCATACAAATTGCTCCCATCTTCTTTTATGGGGATTCTTCAATATCTTTCCACTATGGAATCAGGACAAGGCTTTGTAATCATTGAATGGTTGATTAAGAGTGTGTTTGGAAACAGTTTTACAGCGTTTCGTGTAATCATAGCATTGATTCATAGCATTCCTATCATTTATATTTTTAGAAAATATTCGGAAGATTATTGGATCGCGATATATCTTTTTGTGGCATCATCAGTTCATATTGGATGGATGATGAATGGACTAAGACAGTTTATTGCTGTGGCAATTATACTCTTTGCACTTCCTTATGTAATAAATAGGAAATATATGAAGGCGATTTTCATTATATTGTTAGCATCAACAATTCATGTTACTGCCTTATGTATGTTGCCAATTATTTTTATTGTACAAGGGAAAGTGGGAAACAAAAGAACTATGTTTTTTATTGTTATGGCTATAATTGCAATGTTCATTTTAAGTAAAAACCCTGCACTGATGGATACGATTTTAGGAGAAACCGAATATGCAGGTGCGGTTACAGAAATGCAAAGATTGGGGGATGATGGTGTTAATCCACTACGAGTATTGGTCACTGCAGTCCCAGTACTACTGGCTTTTGTGCAGAGAAGACGTATTTTAAGAGAAGAGAATCCGGTTATTCATATATGTGTAAATATGTCGATCATTACAGTAGGCTTTAATTTAATAGCTATGGTTACTAGTGGTATTTTGATGGGAAGAATGGCAATATATACGAATCTTTACAGCTTTATTATTATGCCATATTTGATTAGAAATGCGTTCACAAAAAAATCTCAAAAAATAGTTAATATGTTAATGATTGTATTTTATTTTATATTTTACTGTTTTGAAATGGGAGTAGTGTAGAAGGAGAAATTATCATGTCTAAAATAATTCATTATTGTTGGTTTGGTGGTAGTGAAAAGCCACCAATTGTTAAAAAATGTATAGACAGTTGGAAAGAATATTTCCCTGATTTTGAAATTATGGAGTGGAATGAGCAGAATTTTGATATTCATAATAATCGATATGTAGAAGAGGCATATCAAAGTAAAAAATACGCATTTGTAAGTGATGTGGCGAGGTTTTATGCACTGGAAAAGTTTGGAGGTCTATATTTTGATACGGATGTAGAAGTAATAAAAGATTTTGCTCCATTATTAGATCAAGAAGCATTTGCGGGATTTGAAACAGATGAATATATTAATCCAGGGTTAGTGCTTTGGGTAAAAGAAAAAAATAATCGTTTGATGAAAGAAATGTTAAATTATTATGAAGGATTGTCATTTATAAGGGAAGATGGATCATTTAATACAACAACAATCTGCATTTACTTTACAGAAATTTTAAAGCAATATGGATTGATTGGAAATGGGAAGATGCAGCGGTGTGGAAATATTACAATTTATCCGAAAGAGTATTTTTGCCCATTTAATGATCAAACAGGTGTTTTAAACAAAACAGAAAATACATATGCAATTCATTGGTATTCTAAGACATGGATGGAACCAAAACAGAAAATCAGAAACAAGATCACAAGAGTATTACATAGGTTTTTTGGAACGGAGTGCTTTAGGAGATTCAGAAAATGAAAAGCATATTGATTTTATCACACGCGATGGAATTGGGAGGAGCAGAAAAAAGTCTTTTGGGACTCTTAAATGCAATAGATTCAAAAAAATATCAAGTTGATTTGTTCCTTATGAGACATGAAGGAAGCTTATTAGAAGATATTCCGGAAAATATAAATTTATTGCCTGAGATCCCTGCATATACGGTGTTAGCAAGACCTTTAAAGGATGTAATTAAGGAGAGACATTTTATTTTAGCTTTTGGACGTATTGTAGGAAAGATAAAAGCGAGGAGTTATGAGAAGAAAAGAAATATCATTGATAGTGGCGTGGGGTTAGAATATAGTCACAAATATACAGTACCATATATGCCTAAGATCCAAAAGCAAAAGGTCTATGATATGGCAATCAGTTTTTTAACTCCGCATTATTTTGTTGAACAAAAGGTACGAGCGAAAAAGAAAATTGCATGGATACATACAGATTATTCAAAGGTTCAGATTAATGTTGAATCGGAATTAAAGATGTGGAAGAAATATGACAAGATTGTGTCAATTTCAGATGCAGTAACAGAAAGCTTTTTAAAGGTTTTTCCTGATTTAAAAGATAAAATTGTGGTGATAGAGAATATTTTGCCGGAACAGTTGATTTACAAACAAATGGATGAGTTTGATGTTTCAGAAGAGATGTTCTCAGAAGGAGTAAAGTTACTGTCAATTGGAAGATATTGTTATGCAAAAAACTTTGATAACATTCCTAATATCTGTTCGCGAATGTTAAATAAGGGAATTAATATTACTTGGTATATTATCGGGTTTGGAGTAGCTGAAGAACTTATAAAAGAAAAAATCAGAGAAGAAAAAATGGAAAATCACGTCATTCTTCTGGGGAAAAAACAAAATCCATATCCGTATATAAAAGCTTGTGATATTTATGTACAACCAAGTCGATATGAAGGAAAGAGCGTAGCGGTTAGAGAAGCGCAGTTGATAAAAAAACCGGTAATAATTACGAATTATTCAACTGCAAAGAGTCAATTAGAAAACGAAATAGATGGCTTGATTGTTCCAATGGAAAATAAGGACTGCGCCGATCAGATGGTAGAAATCATTCAAGATGTAGAGAAATTGAGAAAAATTTCGGAAGCATGCTCTAAAAGAGATTATTCAAATAAGAGAGAGGTGCAAAAGCTTTATAAATTATTTGAATGAAAAGGGGGGAAAGAAAATGTTGAAGTTAAGTGTGATTGTTCCAGTGTACAAAGCGGAACAATATCTAAAAAGATGTATAGACAGTATCTTAGGGCAAAACTATAAAAATATTGAATTGATATTAGTAGATGATGGATCGCCGGATGCTTGTCCGGGAATCTGTGACCAATATCAGGAAAAGGATGAACGAGTTATAGTTTTTCATCAACAAAATTCTGGTGTGGCGGTTGCGCGGAATTCAGGGATGAGAATTGCAACTGGTGATTATATTACTTTTGTAGATAGTGATGATTATATTGGTAAAGAAATGTATTCTTCTATGCTTAAAAAGATTGAACAATATCAGTGTGATGTTGCGATGTGTGATTGCATAAAAGAATTTAGAACACATACAGAACTATATACACATGATATCCGAGGGGGATATTACAGTAGAAAGCAGTTAGAAGAAGAATACTATCCTCATCTATTGATGATGGAGAATGTAGAATATCCGGCTACTATTTCGAATTGTCTGCTGGTATTTAAAAATGAAAAAAAAGAAAATAGCTTCGGTATAGAGTATGAACCCGGAATACGATATTCCGAAGATTTGTTGTTTGGGGCAAGACTATTGCGACAAGCTGATTCGTTTTATTATATGAAGGGGAAAGCATATTATCATTATTGTATGAATCCGGAATCAGCTACACATAAATTTGTTCCTGACAAATGGAACGATTATCAGAAACTCCATATGAAAATAGAAGAGTATTTTGGGAGTGATGAGATATTTGATTTTCAACATCAGATAGATTTATGTTTATTGTTTTTCTTATATAATGCAGTAGGTGATATTTGGAAAGAAAAAAGTTTAAATAGACATGAAAAACAAATAATGATCTTAAGTATTTTAAATGAGTACAAGGTCAGAAATATGTTTAAAAGGTTAAAAATATTAAAATTACCAA